>WLWD01002252.1_pt1 | contig 24835 bp, 16 predicted proteins | sample 6712731 | NCBI WGS metagenome assembly WLWD01 (sample SAMN12718690, study PRJNA576275) | sponge metagenome | isolation source: marine sponge | host: Mycale hentscheli | place: New Zealand: South Island, Marlborough, Capsize Point | collected 2014-11-01 | reverse complement strand
TTCTAACTCCGCCCACTTCAAATCTAGAGAACTTTTCTAGTAAAATAACTTCGAGCTAATGGCACCCGAAACCATAGCAACTGTTTAAATTTGTATTGTTCTAAATATGTCCCACCTAATGGCTAAGCGTGTACGATTCTAAATAATAGTGCCCTACAGCAATGGCTCACCGTTCATTTTCGCTGCCAGCTCTGAAGCTCACGAAGCATAATAAATCGGGCTCTAAGTCCGTGAGTTATCTGCCTAGAACAACTCCAAACAAAAGTGCTCCCATTACACCCATTCTTCAGGAAGTCCAGTTCGAGGGTAGCGATGACCAGTCTTCTCATCAGGCTTTTTCTGATGGGGTGACTGAAACTAGAATGTTGGAAGAGCCCACCACCTATGAATTGGAAATGAAAGCCTCTGTCATTGGTTGGGAACAGATTAGAAGAAAATTGTTGGGTGCAGTAGTGGAAGGAAGTGGTATGTATGTTAATTTTTGTTGCAACATTCTACAGTAGTATTAGAAAGGCCATGCCTGCTTAAATTATTGAGAAAGCACATCCTATCTGTTTTATTCCTCACTGCCAATTTTCTTAAGCTATGTTTTCTGGATAGGTGCTATGCATATTGGTGAGGCAGGTTTCTAGTCTGGCGTAGCCAGACCCTTTACCGGCCGCATTGCAGGGAAAGGATCTGGTCAAGTGCAATAGGGCCACTTGTTCTGCTTACTCACAAACCTGCTAATCTGGCTACGCCAGACTAGTAGGTTTCGTATCTACTCTTGTTTTTGCTGCGTGAGCTACTTATCTACCCTGATATCCACTTAATTTGATATGCTGATAATTTCTCTTTTGTTTTTTTTGCGCTAAGGACTTGCACCTTTTATGCTTTTATTATTTGTTAAAAAGTATAATTCCGCAGTCAAACTTTTATGATGTTTTGTTAGCTTACAGAGGCTGTTGGATTCCCTTTGGTGAGCTGTGCTAAGTTACTGATCACTCATTATGTGAAAGTCAGTGATTGATCCCAACTTTATTTTCTCTCAGTTTTTGTTTTGTTTTGTTATTTAATTAGTTAGAGTTTCTGTGTACTAGGAAAGTGGGCCTGCATTCAATCACCAGTGATAACTAAAAGCCTGGGAATGCTTCCAATAGTCATTTTCATAAACAATTAAAATTTTCATGTGGTTATTATTATCGTTATTGTTATTATTATTGTTATTATTATTATTATTATTACTAGTGATGTGCTTGAGCACAAATGGCGAGCGAGCCTAAAACTACACTATTATTAAACAATTGATTTTAACTTTAATACTTGAAGCTACTAAAATACAGTCGTGTTTTGCATTACGTATATATGGTATAGGCATTCAATGCCATAGTAACCTCACAATTGTTTGAATTGAAAAAAAAATAGCAACAAAAAAAAGTCACGTTATTTAAACTTTTCTTTGTGATATTCTTAGTAGTAGTTGTAACGCACAATACTTTCACACAACTGGACATACCTACACAAGACTTACCTTCATGGTTAGTCTAGCGGACAATGAACTTTCAAGTAAATACTGTTGCATAGGGCGTATTAACTTACCACCTCCACTAACTCTAGAAATGGAACTCTGGTAAGTTTTAACACCCGCAAAAGAATTCAAAGCGGTAAACAATTCTAATTTCTAGGGTGATATGGGTAATGGTCTCTAAACCAGAGGGTTCTGTTTAGTGAAGGGGTCGAACACCCAGCTGACACAAAAATACGAGATCAAAGTGCAAATGGCATACGTATGTCCACATGTTTATATAAACTAGTGATGTGCTTGAGCATAAATTATGAGCGAGCCTGTGCACAAATGAAACACTTCAGAAGAATCTATCAGTCTATTATTTCTAAGAGTATATGATCATGTAGCCATTATGACCATACTTTATCTAACAAATACAGTACTACTATCTTACCTCAGCTTCCCAAGTACTTGTAGTCTCTAATATCGCATTCTGATTGTCTGAGTTAACAGTAGCTTTTGACAACAAGCATTCGCAGCTACTATAAGTGGCCGAATTTTTGAAATTATATCTGGTAAGGGTCTCAATACTATAGTAACCTTTCGCCTTAATATTTGCGGCTTGAAAACAAGAAGTTCTACCTTGAATGATACGGGATTGCTAAACCCAAATATTTATGGGAAGGGGTAGACCATTTAGCAGGCACAAAAACGCGAGGGTCAAAGTACAAAATGACATACGCACATCTACACACATATACAACCAAACAAATGTCCCCGATTTTCAATTGTATTACCCCTGGGAGTGTCTCGCTCACTCACCAACAAATATCCCCGATTCTCAGTTTGGCACCACTGTATAGTGTCTCACTCGCTCACTAATTGTTGTTATTATTCTTATCAACGTTATTATTTTTACTATCCTTATTATTGTAACGTATTGTAGGTATGCCAATTAATCAACCTTGTGTGATATGTGAAACTGTTCAAGCTTCGTTTCGATGTCGGCTGTGTGGACCATGTGGCTTTTTTTGTTGGGAATGCTTCAAATCTTGTCACAAACATATACAGTTGTTTCATGTGGCTGAAAAATGGGAGGTAAGATTGTTGTTGTTGTTGTTTTTTCTTTTTTTATTATTCCGCATTTGTGTTCAGCATGACCATTTTGAAATTGTGGAGAGAACTATTGACCACCCTGATGTTAGAGTTAAGCATCAGTGTTCTAGTGAAAAGAAAGTTCTGCTTGAATGTCTTGATGAGTATGGTAAGATAAAATCCTTTTCCACGACTCTTTCTTTATGTAGTTTTAATTTTAATAGGTATCACCCACATGTTTCAGTTTGTATGCTGTGATTGTGAGCCTTTGGCTGTAACACTTTCGCGAGCTAGACTATGGGCAGCAACTCCTGTACATCCACAGTTTTGTTTTTCATTTGAACTATTAGACTGGATGGAAGCTCTCCTACTAGAGTGTCAAGTTGCCCTAAAGGATTTTAGTAGTGCTCTGAAATATAGAAATCCTTTTTCTCACCAGAAGGTGTTTATCCTTTTTTTATTTTGCTTCATTATTATTATTATATTATTTTTTTAATGTATTTGTATGTAGGGAAGAGATTTTTATAGATGTTTGATCGACTCGTTTGAAGAATACAGGTAATTCTGCACTCTCTTGGCATACTTACACCTTTATTGTCTTATTTGTTACTGCCAGATTTATGAAGCATCAGAAGAGACACTTGCATTTTCATGATGAAGCTTTAGATATGCGCAACAGCTTGTCCACAGGTTTTTCTTTCTTTTTTGTTGGTATCACTTCGTATTTAATGAGATTTGTGTGATCTGTAGAAAACTGGTCAAGTTGTGCTTGCCATGGATGCTTTGTTTGGTTTGCCAAGGAAAAAATCTGCAGGGTCAAGCTTCCGAAGTCCTCTTTATGGAAACTTACTTTTCCTAGACCAGTGTGAAGTGGATCAGTATGTTCATGATTATCAATATCCTAAAGTGTTAGATTCTGTAAGCTTCTTTAATTACCTCATTGTGATATGAATACAGTTAATGCTCTGTTTTATCAGGAATGCAATGACTTTATTGCGGGGAATATGATTCGAAGTGCTAATAGGTACAAAAAATTGGATGAAACAGCAGTCTTTGGGTATTGCTGCAGACATGAATTCCCAGGAGAGTTCATTAACTTGAAACATGGTGAGCGGTAAGTTCATAATAGTTGATCACACCAATAAATTTATATGCTGTGTACATGTATAAAGATTGTCTTACGTAGTTTGGATGCTAGAACAAATTATTGGCAGTTCAAGTGACAAAGAGCTTTTTGTCATGTATGATGTGGCATGTTCTCTTTCCCAGCATCTTAAGGCAAGTTACCTCTTTACTCTCACCTACCCCATCAAACAATGAGATTATTAATTTTTTTTATAGTTGCAGAAAAGGACAGATATTCTTGAGTGTGTCACCTTATCTCTCCCTACTTTTCATTGCTATGGTCACAAAGTGTCTTGTCAGGTATAGTTTGTTGTTGTTGTTTTTGTTGTTTTTTTCCTCAATTGTCTTATCAGACTATAGAAAAATTCCATTAACAAAGAATAGAATTTATTTAATTTAAAACTTTCAAGCCTTTTGTGTTGGTAGTCATATGACTGTTATGACGCACCAAATAATGTAAAATTCGCCCTCCCCTTGTCCCCACTCCCCAGATACTGTCACTAATATTTCCTTTTACCTATTATATGTTTATTTAACATGATGACTATAGGGCGCACCCATTAAGTGAGTGGAACTTAGCAGCAAAAGTTGGACAGTTGTAGAGGGATTTTTTCTTCTTATTCTATACAACATTTCAATTAAATTTTTTGTGATAGGTCATGTATGGTCCTCGGCGATATGTGGGGCTAGGATTAAGTGACGGAGAGACTATGGAGAGACTATGGTCTTTCTTGAGACGATTTTCCAGGCCAACAAAAGAAATGAGACCTTCTCATCGCATAGATGTTCTGTCAAGTGCTCTTTTGTTTATTGGCTTGAAGACAAAGCAGAAACTCGGTAAGTAATGCTTATAATAATTTAATGTTATATAATGTTTCATTGATAATGAGGTTATTAACTGTACGCAGCTTCACTTCTCCTTTCAAGATATCAGAAAGCTTTGAAAACTAAGGCAATAGCAGAAGAGGAGTTAGAACATACCGACTATACACATGGTGAGTGACTGCTCTCTCATTTTGTGTTAGTGCAGAATGGTTATAATGCATGAACTGTCCCAACAATGTTAAGATATTACTCCATGATTAGTAATCAATTGATTGGGCTAAAAGTGTGTACCGCTCATAGAAGTCTGTACAGTTGCTTACTCACATAGATGATTCTCCCTATGGATGTGGACCTGCCTTGTAAACTGGTGATGTTCAGATAGCTTGTAAAAAAAAAATACTAAAAACTCTTTCCAACACATGGAAAGAATTTAAGTTTTCCACCAGTGTAGTTCTGAGGTAGATGTTTTTATTTATGTTCACTCTGTGTTCTCTTTACTAGCAACAGTAGCAGCTAGAGTAATACCACCACTGAGAGTGAAGAGTGAGAAAAGCCTGGTCGCAGGCAGAGCATTTGAGCAGGAGATAGACTGCGTTAGAGCAGGCTGTGGTCATGGAGCTTCCTGACCAGCAGCAGCAGGGAGTGGGCTGTGGATGGTAGCATTGCCACTGACACCACCGCAGTCGCTTTTTACATACAGTATAATGCTGCCAAATCATTTATCAGTTGCAGTTTCTATTGACGATACACCACATACATCAAACAAGGTTCAGCTGAGGTATTTGTTGACTTTAAACTTGTTCAGAGGGCTCACGCCACCGTACTCAATACTTGGAATTCATATAACATGAAATATTTGTTGCTGTTGTTGTTGTTGTTTATCACATTCCATTTTCATTTATTTTTTTAACAGCTGAAATTGAGACGTGGCTAGCCGATGAAGTTGAAAGGTATTCATTTAAGTCTCAGAATCCAAGTAAGTAACTTATCGGTTTTAAGCACTGTAAGTGGATGCATGCCAATAATAAATTTCTGCTATTTAAATTAATGGCATTACTTTTATGTTTTCTTATATATTAGGACCTGCTAAATGGCAAACTCTTTATTTTTATCTGTTACAGTCATATTATTCATACAAGTGAGTTTACAATACAGCAGTTTTTCTCAGGAGTTGGATTAAATAATTTTGATAATGTAATTGTTTTTAGGGATCAGGTTGCATTAGGAAGAAGTGATTTGGGTACATCTGAACAATTCACATGGTTAGTATTGATACTGAGGTGTGCTTTATATTAGATAAATGGAATACATTTTAGGCTTGAAACTCAATTGAGAGAATGTGAGCAGAAACATTCCGTAACTAGATGGCTTCCTTCAGACAAAGAGTATAAAGAACTACAGTGTACTCTATTGCTGGACAAAAAGGAGCAGATGTTAATGGGGTTATGGACAGCAAGCCAGCGAAGATTGTTTCTCCTCAAACTTAAGAAGAAATATGCAGGTAACTTTATCGGCTAGTACCATCGTAACTTTTTCTGCATGAAACCCTTACTTAAGGTTGGATAGCCATTTGTTTTTGTAGTCACTGGACTGGAACACAATAAATGGGGGGCTTTGCTCAGGGGGCTCTTGCTGCTCCTGCGAATTGATTACTATAGATCGTGTCAGTGGGTTGAGACTCCATAGATTTTCCCTCCAATCTGTCTTATCATAGTTGTCCCAAGCAGGATGTAGCAGTTAATCAAATGGGGAGGAAGTATTACAATTGACGTAGGCTGGTTATAAGGTTTGGGTTTCTCACGTGATTTTTAAAAAAATACAAAAACATACATTAAAACATACAAAAATACATTACGTGTGTGTGTTTTTTAGATGGACAAAAGATAGCCAAAAAGGTTTCATCGCAAATCTCTAAAGAAAACAAATTCATCAGATCTATGGTGGAGGATTATAATGCTTGCTCAATAGAAGGAGATTCACAGCCTGCTATTATGGCTGAAGAAGTTTTTGATCCCATCACATTCGAGGACAAACTTCGAGTTCTAGGAGTTTGGTGTCAAGGAACAGAGCCTGAAAAAAGGGAGATGATGGATTCGTATTTGAAGTTATGTAGAAGTAAAGAAGAACTGTGTATGTTGACAGAAGAAGTAAAAAATATGGTAATATTTTATGAACAAACAACAAAGTCTATTGAAAAATCGATCGCTGTCTTATCCTCAGGAGAAGATACGGCGTACAACAGGGGAATAAGCTCTCTACTGTACGTATTACTTGAAGATTCATCCACTTTACTTCATCAAGCTGAAAATACTTTGCGGTGCATGAATGAAGAGAATGAAGAAGAATTTGATTTCAGTGACAGTGACTGCAGCGACTATGATGATATGGATGAAATTAATGTATAATTGTTTCAAATCATTTGTATAATACATTCTAACAAGAGTTTCGGGTTTAGTATACATATTATAGCCATTCGCTAAAACTCAATGTGTGTCAATTGTATCACTAAATCAATATAGCCTATGCAAGGCAGTTAGGGGATTATGCTGGCAGGTAGTTGGTACAGAATGTGCAGTTTGTAGCAATTATACATTAGAATTAGCTATGGATGCCATTGGGCATGTGCCAAGTATCATATCGCTTCACTCTGTAGTTTGACTATTATACTCAACTTTATTTCTCTCTTGATGTCTTTCCTCAGCACTGGAGCAACCACCAGAATAAAGCCAGGGTGCTCAAGCACATAAGCTCAGTGTGATGTCATTCCTCAAAATCAACTTTCCAGCCAGTATGTAGTCACAGATTAATTGGCCCTAGCCTCCCCCCCCCCCCCAAGAGTTCTGGGTAGTCTGCAATCTGGGTGCCACTCCTCTTAGATACAACCTGCCTAGTCACACCTACTTGAAAGGCTGCCTACTGCACATTCAAAGGAGTGAAGCATGAGAATGACCTAGATTTGCAGTCAGATTATACATTTGCTCCACAGTGCTAACGGATGTGTAGGACACATTCCATGAATACAATTTAATTGCACACATTTCAGTTCATCAGTATAACGCATCAGAAAATAAATTTGTGGACCATGTACATGAATGATGGTTGTAGTTTTCATAAAAAAGATTCAAGTTTTTAATACACTATTGAAGAAATTAATGCAGTCAGGACACTTCCATTTCACATCTCTATATGATGCATTCTTGGCTAATGAAACACATTCCACATGGAACCAATCCAGGCATCCAATGCACTCTATGTACCGAGTCCCACTATCAGGCATCCTGCAGCTACAATAAATAGATTCCACAGCACTTACTGCCACTCTTCTGGCAAAACCAAGTCGTCGCTTCTTTACTTTAGGAAATGGTGTCACATGCCCAACCTTAAGACAATTCAAAATATGATCTCTCAGATTAGACGAATCAAAAACAAAGAGGGAAGGATCACCACTGTGTACTAGTTCTGTTGCATAAGCTAAAGCATAAAGTCCACAGTCTGAGCCGTTTGTTTGGCGATCAACATTAATATAATCAAAATGTACTTGCTTTGCCCTGCATTAGCATATGTGTTGCTTGATCTCTAGGCTGACTGAAGATTTTCTGCTCCAATTACTATCATATATGCACGCAGTGTCACCATATATTTCATCACTGTTGGGCTTCATGTTTGAAACAGTCACCCAATGATTTCCATTTACATGCAGGACTTGAACATAAGGTACATTGAGAGGGAGTGGTTTAAATAGAGTCTTTCGTTTGCACAATTGCGGCGATTGCCAGCCAAATATCTTTCCATTCACCTGATTCTGAAGCAAATTTTGAATGCACACAATAATGCTGTCTGTAATCCAACCAGAAGACTTCAAAATTTCTATGTCAGAGTCCATAAGAACCGTTGACTTAAGACACACAGGAGATACTTGAGCACGTGATTTAGAAACAGCTTTGGAATTAGATCCAGCTGGCGGTACTTGAGAAGGTGGTTGAGAGTGAATAGTTTGACTAGATCCGGCTGACGGCACTTGAGAAGGTGGTTGAGAATGAATACTTGGACGAGATCCGGCTGACGGTACTTGAGAAGGTGGTTGAGAGTGAACAGTTTGACTAGATCTGGCTGACGGTACTTGAGAAGGTGGTTGAGAATGAATACTTGGACGAGATCCAGCTGACGGTACTTGAGAAGGTGGTTGAGAGTGAACAGTTTGACGAGATCTGGCTGACGGTACTTGAGAAGGCGGTTGAGAGTGAATATTTGGACGAGATTCGGCTGACGGTACTTGAGAAGGTGGTTGAGAGTGAATAGTTTGACTAGATCCGGCTGACGGTACTTGAGAAGGCGGTTGAGAGTGAATATTTGGACGGATTCGCTGACGTTACTTGATAAGGTGGTTGAGGGAATAACTTGGACGAGATCCGGCTGACGTACTTGAGACGGTGGTTGATATGAATATTTGGACAGATTCGGCTGACGGTACTTGGAAGGTGGTTGCGAGTGAAACAGTTTGACTATATCGGCTGACGGTACTTGAGAAGGTGGTTGAAGAATGAATACTTGGCGAGATCCAGCTGACGGTACCTGGAGAGGTTGGTTGAGATGAAACCTTTGACGGATCTGGCTGCGTCTTGATAGGGCGGTTGAGAGTGAATTTGGACGAGATTCGGCTGACGGTACTTGAGGTGGTTGAGAGTGAATAGTTTGACTAGATCCGGCTGACGGTACTTGAGAAGGCGGTTGAGAGTGAATATTTGGACGAGATTCGGCTGACGGTACTTGAGAAGGTGGTTGAGAGTGAATAGTTTGACTAGATCCGGCTGACGGTACTTGAGAAGGCGGTTGAGAGTGAATATTTGGACGAGATTCGGCTGACGGTACTTGAGAAGGTGGTTGAGAGTGAATACTTGGACGAGATCCGGCTGACGGTACTTGAGAAGGTGGTTGAGAGTGAATACTTGGACGAGATCCGGCTGACGGTACTTGAGAAGGTGGTTGAGAGTGAATACTTGGACGAGATCCGGCTGACAGTACTTGAGAAGGTGTTTGAGAGTGAATACTTGGACGAGATCCAGCTGACGGTACTTGAGAAGGTGGTTGAGAGTGAATACTTGGACGAGATCCGGCTGACAGTACTTGAGAAGGTGGTTGAGAGTGAATACTTGGACGAGATCCGGCTGACGGTACTTGAAAAGGTGGTTGAGAGTGAATATTTGGACTAGATCCGGCTGACGGTACTTGAGAAGGTGGTTGAGAGTGAATATTTGGACTAGATCCGGCTGACGGTACTTGAGAAGGTGGTTGAGAGTGAATATTTGGACTAGATCCAGTTGACGGTACTTGAGAAGGTGGTTGAGAGTGAATATTTGGACGAGATTCGGCTGACGGTACTTGAGAAGGTAGTTGAGAGTGAATAGTTTGACTAGATCCGGCTGACGGTACCTGAGAAGGCGGTTGAGAGTGAATATTTGGAAGAGATTCGGCTGACGGTACTTGAGAAGGTGGTTGAGAGTGAATAGTTTGACTAGATCCGGCTGACGGTACTTGAGAAGGCGGTTGAGAGTGAATACTTGGACGAGATTCGGCTGACGGTACTTGAGAAGGTGGTTGAAAGTGAATAGTTTGACTAGATCCGGCTGACGGTACTTGAGAAGGTGGTTGAGAGTGAATATTTGGACGAGATTCGGCTGACGGTACTTGAGAAGGTGGTTGAGAGTGAATAGTTTGACTAGATCCGGCTGACGGTACTTGAGAAGGCGGTTGAGAGTGAATATTTGGACGAGATTCGGCTGACGGTACTTGAGAAGGTGGTTGAGAGTGAATACTTGGACGAGATCCGGCTGACGGTACTTGAGAAGGAGAGAGAACTTGGAATTCAGCTGCAGTATCCTCAACAGGAATTACTTTAAATTTCTTTGGAGGTGGTGGACGAATTCCAGGATGGGATTTAGCAGATACTTTAGTAGGAGGTTTGGATGTGCCAGGGATAGGCGGTGGTTGATTACCTAAAATTTTAATAAACATGTATTAAAGCCTATGCAATCTCTAATAATTCACATTAGACTACTAAAATTCCATAGAGGAACAGATCTATTTAAGCAAAGTGTTGATAATGTAACGTACCTACTATAGTCAAGGCTCTAATGTACTGGACTGTTGTAGCATTGACTACACATTCACAGTCTGTAGTGAAGGCTGCTTGCACATCTTCTTCAAAAAATCCCAAAGCAATGCACTTATATCCAAGATGCTCCATGTCGTCAAACTGAATATAGAATTCACATAATCATTCCACCAAACTTAAAAAAACATACCCAACTAACATACCATTGACTTAATTTTAGCAAAGATTCTTCCACCAGCCTTTTTTATTTCCCTTGGCGCAAGCTCTCTGATTGTGTCAGTGGCAGCCACAGAAGATAGTCTTGCTCTTGCTTCTGAATCTAAGTCATGGTATGCAATGCTAGCCGCTTTATTGAATTCGCCACTGCCTTTTAATCTGGCATTCTTTCCATCTACACACACGCAAGCAAGCATACACATACAACAACATTAGGCCTACTGTAATACACTTAACTTTTCTTATCTGATGTGAGTCACAGCCACACCTGTCTACCACACCACAATGGACAGCGTTGTTGTAATTGACAGTATGCATTATTGGTGATAAATAAGGCTAGATCGGTACACATGAAATGTTCAGTATTACAATGCAACTCAGTCACAAGGACTGCCACAGTAGTGCAGTTACAGAGGATAGGTAGATTAATCGTCACCAGTTACTCATAGCATCTTTATAAAATGTTGCTGTTCTTAATTATGACAAAACACAGAATTGTATATTACAGCTAACCTTCTGACTGTCCATACTCTTTAAGAAATTGATGCCATGGGGTGCAGACGGGTTTACTCACTGTAACTGATTCTATATTTCTGGCGTGTTTCCTACGGTAGCTCTTTTTCTTTATCCATTGCTAAAGGCACACATATATAAAAGGACAAGAATATTTTCAACACTAATAGAACATCGGCCCCAAAAGATTATTAGAATAAGCAGGGGCATGGGAACTACTGCATATACAAATCAAGGGCAATCACTAAAGCATTAGACAAAGCGGTGCGGACACTACATGAGGGATTATTACAATACTCTAGGTAACATCTAAACTTAACTTCAAACAATCACGCCAATTAGTAGTCTATCGCTTATGTTATCCCCACATACTTTTCTTGGAAAAGTACAACTTAAAAAAGTCAAACTAGTTGGAAACAATAATACCATATAATCACACACACACACACACCACATACATACACACATTTAATTAACCCTCAAGCGTGCATTTGCAAGAGTGTTACAGTTGTCGTTTTGTCTTTTAGTCTGTCATGCTCAGATTTAGGAGATTTACTGACAATTAACCATTGATTTATGTATGAACTTACTCAGAATAATGATTTTAGCCTTTCATTGTGCTACTTATGTGAATTTCGGGCCGATTTTTGAGAAAACACTAAGATTTTAGTTCCGCTTAGGTACTAGCTTGTGTGGGTCATGTCCCCCTATTGTCACGCCGTAATCACGTGAGCTAACACTTTAATTCTTGTGGTCCATGGTACCACTATCATATTGATCCACAATACCGGATTAGAATAGCCAATAAAAAATATTCTTTTGGTCTGAGATTATATTGTAATAACTAGCTAGTGTATAGTAGTGCTGACGGTTCCCACCTTTGGTGCTTCATATTCTGTCAGTGCTTGGACTTCATTATTATGAAGTAGGCCTAGAATGATCAAGACCTTAATTTCATACAATAATGTTTTGATAATCATAAAAGGGAACAAAATGTAAGGATTGACATGTTTTGCTGCCTATAATATATAAGAAAGAAAGGATACTGCTACTTCATTGTACATACCTTAACTTGAGCAATACTCAAATAGGTGTCCTGAGATGCTTGAGTTATCATTGGGATCATGGCCTTTGATGCTCCAGTCATACCCCGCTCAAAATAACTATTCAAGATATCTACCTATTAAGTATAAAAAGGTTGAAATAACACATTTTCAACTCATTTCTACAGGATCTGAAAACCAGCAAGCTATTTTAATCACACGTATGAATAAATCAGTATAAACTTCGTGATTTCTGGCTTTATGTACCTTCATACCAGTGCAAGCAATATAAAAAACAAAAACAAAATTTGGTAGTTGTCATGCAACACATCTTAACACTTACAGCAACATCATGAGCAGCACGCACACACACACACAAAAAAAAAAAAAAAAAAAAAAAGCACCTGTTTTTGGCACCTCATTGTCTGCTAATTAGCAGCCTGAGAGTGGGTTAAATGTCCTCTCTATCTCAGCTATGATGTGCTGTCATGCTGAGGCCTAGTCCAACCCTTGGGATTGTCTTTGTTGTGGAGAAATAATCTTCTTTCTTCTGTTGTGCATATAACCTTTTTGAATATACATGTATGAGTGTGACAGTGACAACTGGTGTTGGAGAATAGGATTAGTTTTGCCATTGTCATCTTGTAGTGATAGTAGTTGCAAGTACGGTACAAGAAAGGGCTAGGCCTCGCCTCTCACTTAAAGTGCATGCTCATTAAACCCTCAGCGCGCATGCGCCAGAGGGTATATAGTAGTCATCCTCAGTCATTAAACCCTCAGCGCACATGCGCCAGAGGGTATATAGTAGTCATCCTGTCAGTCATTCAGTCATTCAGTCAACAGGGGATCTCGAAGAGTACGGCTACCAGAGTTGGGGTTGATTATGATTACAATCGTAATCGATTACAATCGATTACAAGGTTTTGCGTAATCGTAATCAAAATCAAAATCATGTGACTAATTGTGGGTGTAATCGTAATCGTAATCATAATCATATTTTTGTAATCAAACCCATAGAACTATTACTGGTAATATTAGCAGTGAAGTAGAACAGCAAGTGTTTGCTATAATTAGTTGTGACACAGCAGTTTTTAACTAATACCACTTTTTATAGTGTTGATTAGTGTTCTATTGACACCTAATAGTCTACAAGGGAGAGCTTGTCTAACTGTGCTTGTGTGTGTGTATGTATGTGTGTGTGTGTGTGTGTGTGTGTGTGTGTATGGTGGGGAGGTGGATCATATCATTCATGACTGGCTCTGAATGCCTTGAGAGCTAGCTGCTTACTGAATGCTAGAAAGCACAACATTTGTTTAAAAACTTATGTTTCTTCGTTGCAACAATCATTAATTTTTTGACATTGTAATCGTAATCATAATCGTAATCAACACACTGTAATCGTAATCATAATCATAATCGTATATTTGACTGTGTAATCATAATCGTAATCAATGTTTCGTAATCATACTGTAATCGTAATCATAATCATAATCATGTTACCGTAATCAACCCCAAGTTTGACGGCTACCCAGGCTTTGAAAGCGACATCAAACTATAGCACTTCACGTAGTAAGTCCCTTTAATGTGCCAGAATTTTCAGAAAAAAGCGAGTGAAACTCGGGGCCAATGCTTTTCTCTACGGGTGACGTCCTGTACCATACAGGTAGCACTTGAATGGTAAATACTTAGCGGGCAGTGCCTTTGCTATAGCATAGACAGTTGGAGCTAACTTTAATCATACTAGCTAACTAGCGCTGAGGGTTTGCACTTTAGTGCTCTCGTTCTCTTATATTCATAACCACTTGCTCTTTCAGCTGGTTAATCTATATATATTAACTATATATGTAAATCAAGATTATAGTGGCTAACTTTACTGAACGCTATGGAGGCAACAACAGTTGTGCCACAAACATGCTCCGCCAATAAACTTCTGACTGAACTGTAGAGAACTTACAATATTAAAGAATCTAGGTCTAAAATTAGCTGAATCACGGTAATTAGCCTGGAAAAGAGTTAAATCTGTGCAATACAAATCCAATGATAAGCCATAATATTGATTGGCTTATTTTCTGCTTACTAAATAAATGTAAGAGCCCTCATGACAAAATACAGTACTAAAAAAAAGCTAACCTAAGTAGCTAATGTTGTAAGCATCACAGTTATGCACTAACATATCAGTTTGGTGGAAATATATAATATCAGAAAGGTAGTGGAAAATTAACAGCTCACTTAAGCCATTAATTCATCAAGCTTCACTAAAGCCATTAATTCATCAAGCTTCACTAAAGCGGTAAATTCTTCCCCTAGTACAACCTTAAAATTACAGTGTAACCCACCTGAGCTTTGCTAAATCTTTTTTTCCTCGTTGTAAATACTTCAACGTCACGCCCAGGTAAGGCTTCCCCTTCACTTACTTCACTAACAGTCTCCATGCTGCCGTCATGCAAACGGGAGCTCCTCACACCGGGTGGGAGAGGCATTCCACGTGGTTATTCGTTGCTATGGTTTCGGGTGCCATTAGCTCGAAGTTATTTTACTAGAAAAGTTCTCTAGATTTGAAGTGGGCGGAGTTAGAATAGTACCTGAACCGGGTGGTGGGGGGTGGAGTGTTTTGTTCTGATGGAGTAAAATTGGCGTGACTTGAATAAGACAAATTTGTGAGAGTATTGAAGATCGAATTTACACCAAGTTTGTTGTCATGGGGTTTACTTGGAAAACCTCTGCAGGTTAGCCACTGGGTACAAGACAAAAAGGGGGGGGGGGGGGGGGGGGGGTCTTCATCGGGCAAGAAAATGGTGTGGTTTATCGTAGGTGTGGTTTTCAGCATGTACATTTTTTTATGTGCACAATTTGTTATGAGCAACTGTATTTCTGGGTGAGACCTGGCGGTTGCTTTGTGAGCACAATAGGGTTCTTGTTGTGGGTTGTGAAAAGGTGTGGTTCACACCTAAAATATCGTAGGGCCAAGACTTAGCCAACAGCAGGCCTTAAACAATAAAATTTAACTGAAGCCATGAACTACAGTGCTTCTAGCTAAAGAGTTGAGACTTTGCAGGGTTTCATACAGGATTTTTTGTTGGAGGGGGATAATTAGAAACTTTTACACATATAAACATCACTCTCGTACTTGCAAATGTTGAGAGAATAGGCAAATATCATACTTGACCCTCAAAAACAAAATTGTTGATGGAGTGGCAGTGGGGTAGGGGAATCTAGTTTTGGTGTGTGGGAGGGAGGAGGGATACTTTCTCTGGAGGGGGAAAACTTTTGCTGGGGAGGGAAAATTCCACGGCGTCCCCCCCTCTGTATGAAACCCTGCTTTGAATATACTATGGTGCAGTTGGTCTTATCCTTGCACGTGTTTATTATGTTGTACATGTCTTTACTTATTCTTCGCATAACCTACTAGGCTTTTAAGGGTGCTGGCACACCGCCTACATATCCGCCCACGCAAACTCGTTAGCTAAATCAATTATGTTGCTATGGCCCAAGTTTATATACTTTCTATTCCTTGCTTCCTACTCCATGCAGTGGACTGTGAAGTGAACCCTTCCAGAAGCAAGTTTACCTGAAATTGGACTCCTATGGCAAGAAACACGGAAGACGTGAGCCCTCCAATTTCACACCCTACGGAGCGAGCTACAGTTTGCAGTTCAAGGCCGCAGCGCCCGTTTCAGCATTCTACGGACCTTGGAGCTCAAGCCCGACTAACTTACAGAAGCTTTTTCCGATTCACAATTTACTTTTTTATTATGCACTGCAGTAGTTGTTTCATGATAGACTTTGACGCTATACTTCCGTTGTGTACCTTTATTACGTAATCTCTCTCTGTAACTTTATTTGCTGTAATAATTCTATTCCAAATTTAAACGGCTCCAATACGTCATTCTGTAGTTTTGGCAAGAAATAGCTTGCAGAAGCTAAAAGTATTGGTACGCATACTTTATTCCATAACAGTCCCGCCCTTTCGGGTGTTAAGGAATACGCGCATTTTATTGTCAATGAAATCTTTCGTTATTGAGTGGCTCAGGGAAGAGCTGGTTTGGAAAAAATAAATAAAGCACGAGAACAACGAATGGAGAAGTCGGCGAACAGCTGGGGCAGCAGACTCAACGGGAACTGAGCGCCTTGAACAGCTTCTCGCCGAGCGGCTTGCTCCTGACTCCCCTCTTCTTCAGGCCCTCGTCAAAGTCGTCCTTAGTAAGGCTGGTTCGGTGGAGAAGAGATAGGCTCTGGTAGTTGAAGCCCTCAGTAACCAGCTTCTTGGCTTGTGTTGGTGCGACACTGGGTTTTCCTAAGGACCTGGTGAGTGCTGCTGCTTTGATAAACAGTCTTTTGGGAAAGCCACTTCTTCAGTTGCATCTGAGAAGTCAGAATGGAGAGTTCCTTCAAACAGCCACTCAGTGATGGATGCAGCAAAACTCTCAAGTGCCAGTACATCGGGAAGAGTAAGGTAATAACAACAGTAATAGCAATAGCAATAACAGTAGTAGTACAATAATAATATTACTATTATTATTATTATCAATAGTTGTTGTAGTAATGGTAGTAGTAGTACTGGTAGTAGTAATGATAGTAGTAGTAATGATAGTAGTAGTAATGGTAGTAGTATAGTAATAATAATAATGAATAATCTTATTATAGCTTATACTTTCAATGTCAACTCCAATAATTTTCTGGTGGAGTTTTCCCATGCCAGGTGATGTTCCCTGCAGCACCTCTTCCCTGTCCTTCATCTAAATAAAATTATTAATTAGAGGCTGCAATAATATATTTTTACCTTCCGCAATACTGGTAGCATGTCACAGAAGTGGACATTATTCGGAAAGTTGAGAGTTGCCAACTCACTGCACCGTTCAACTTCCGCAAACAAAATGGGGAAGTCAAAAGCAGATCCGTTGTGTGCTACCAAGACTAATGAAAAATGAATAAAAAGAGGGGGTAATACTTTTGCATACCCAGATAGTGAGGAATCTCTGTTTTTCCACTGACTAGAGTGGTGTTACTTGTAATCCACTCTAAAAATTTTGGCAACACAACAGACAGTGGCCGTTCACTCTTTAAAAGATTGGAGGTGATGTCTGTTACCCTAGAAACTAATATTACAACTCTAATTATTTATAATGTATTTATATAGAATACCAGCAGCAGAAATGTTTCGGCTGGTCCGAACCAGAGAGGGAAAAGTTGGATCGGGGACAGAACCAGGAGGCTGGATCACCTTGGCTGTGAGTGCTCGAACAACTTGGCAGACCTAGCAGACTACTCAGGCGAGCGTAATCAGCGTACAAATGACCACTGATCAGAAACGATAAGACTGGATAGTACTGTTTCCATGAACTGCTAGAATGGTGAATCTGAAGGCTTGCGGAATGACAAAAACTGACTGTGCCAGTAGATGTGCATGTTGAGTCATGTCATCATCGTGAGGAAACTTGATGTCATCACAGAGCAGGGACAAGCAGTCTATCAAGTCATCTTTGAGGGTGCTATCAAACTCCTCTGCAAATAAGCCATCGTCATCCTACTGTAAGTGTTAGTAAAAAATTAAATTTAAAAGTTATTAATTAACTTATTTTTACGATTGTATTTATTGATCGATTAATTGATTTATAAGAATAGATCTATGATTATAATTAAGGGAGAAAAATTCCAGGTCTACTCCCCTTCTGTGTGAAGCCCTGATGCATATATATACACACACACACACACACACACACACACACACATACACACACACACACATACACACACACACAGTAGAGAGATTAAATAAATTTGACATTTTTTTTATATACGTATTCATCCCAAGAAAGATTAAGAAAATGAAATAATTAAACATACCTTCACTGTTGTTCAACACAATTCTAGGCACATCTGCTACAGCTGATCTGGAAAAATTAGCCGGTTTTGCCTCAGGAATATGAAACTTGCAGATGGTGGTGCCATACTCACTATCAGTCAGCCCAAGAATATCAGTGCTGGATTCTCTAGAGGAAACTGCGTAAGCTGGTGCAAATGGACATGAGCCAGAAGGCACAGACGGACCTGCGCTGAGGGGCACAGTCGGACCTGCGCTGAGGGGCACAGACAGACCTGCGCTGAGGGATACAGACGGACCTATGCTGGGGGGAACAGACGGACCTGCGCTGAGGGACACAGACGGACCTGCGTTGAGGGATACAGACGGACCTGCGCTGAGGGGCACAGACGGACCTGCGCTGAAGGGCACAGACGGACCTGCGCTGAGGGATACAGACGGACCTATGCTGGGGGGAACAGACGGACCTGCGCTGAGGGACACAGACGGACCTGCGCTGAGTGGCACAGACGGACCTGCGCTGAGGGACACAGACGGACCTGCACTGAGGGGCACAGACGGACCTGCGCTGAGGGGCACAGATAGACATGTGCTGGGAGGCACAGACAGATTTCTGTCCCCTTTATCATGACTAACCAACTTGGGACCTGTACAATATTATCATAGTCATAGATGAGACTGTACATCAGATTTATCAAAAAACGTGTAATTTTATGCTGACCTTGAAAAAGTGAATAAATTTTAGACTAAAACAAAATCACATTTATTAATTTTTGGATATACAGCCATGCACATAAGTCCATACACTACATGAATATATTTATTAAGTATATATTTAGAATGATTCAAAACATGACTGTTGACAGATTGTATTCTGTAAGTATGATGTTAAAATATCAATGTTATCATGTTTGCTATAGATCCTCTGCTTTGAATGCTTTGAATGTGCAATAAAAGCCACGAGTGGTAAGGCGAGATTGGCAAATTTGCCGTATGCGGGATTGTGTGCCCTTGTTTTTTAAACCAACCACAGGCTACTACACCGTGGTTTGTGCTATGTGCCAGCACCCTTAAAGCCATAATATACCGGAAATGGAGAACCACTGATCTCTCATGTTAATCTTACTGGGTGTGCATATTTAGGTGCTGCTGTAGTCTTACTCTGAGGAGTACTCCCTATCAGGAGGGAGCCTATAATGATATTAACATGAACAAACTTCATCTGCAGCTGCAAGAATATATCAATGGTCCTAAGAGATGACATGATGCTAGCCAAATCTCCCCTGGCTTTAACCCTTCGACACCGACTTTCTTCAACACTTCGGGCATCTTTTAGAATTTCTACTGCAAAGCAACCACAATAATCCACGAACAGCCGGACATATAAAGTAGGCAGCTATAGCTTATAACAAGCATAATAAGAGCCTAAAAATGAACTGGAACTAGTCCATCTAACAGCAGGTTTCAAAGATACTCCGAAAAACGAGCCTAATCCATTGCTCTCGATGTCCAGAGGAAAAACTTTATTCATATTCTTCCAAAATGCTAAGAGACTCTCTATAGGCTTCATACTTTCTATTTTGAGTGTTTGAAGTCCGCAGGCAACAACAAATTTGGGCGCTCGGCATCCTGGAAATTCTCGGTCAAAATAATTTCTCGATCTCCGTTTTCAGACAATTAAAAAAATACGTAACTGCCCATATGGGTTCAATATTTTTTAAAAAGGAATTAATGCCTACTTTACATATCAAAAATAAATGATTGTTTATCTAAAATAAATTTTAAAAATTTAATTCGGAGAACACGGACTTGTTCTCACCCACATATATGCTGTTACGGTATCTAAAGGGTTAAATATACCCATCATTTTTCTCTGTCCATTCCCCTCCCCTTAAATGGACACATTTCAGGCAGATATTGACCAACAAGATAGCTAGCTGAATAAGATCTTGTATTTGTAGACTGCATGGCTGTACATTTGATTATTAACTGATCAAACAATTACAGTCTTGAGTTTCCAGGGTTCCAGAATTCAAGTGAACAACAGTTTAGAACTCCAGTAACAGTCACTGCAAAATTAGTAAATCAGACGCTTGGTCTGTGAAGCTATACAGAAAATATAGCTGGCGATAGCGAAGCGTTTACGATTTCCTGCTAGGCACAAATGATGTGTGCGAGTGCACTGCTTTTAATGTCACACTTTTATTGCAATACGCTTAAAATAACCATGAACGTCACAAATAAATGATTCGTATCATGTAAAAGCAAATTTAACAAGAAGCTGTTAAATAACTCAAACTTCAAGGTCAAGTTTATAAAATTTATGTAGAACATACTCTTCTGTAATTTATGCCAGATTTTTTTTACTTTTCGTATGTATATGTCAGATGAACTGATTGGGGGGGGGGGGGGGGGAGGGGGCAAAATCAACATTCTTAGATTTTGGCAGGGGCAAAGAGTAAAATACAGACACATTCTGTTGTGCACAAGAGACCCTTGCAGTACTTCAAGCGTGCAAAAATAAGCTGATTTTATGTTGCATGGTCAAAAATTTAGTCCACATACTAAAGGATTTCTAAAGGGGCAAAGACTTTTCTATGGGTGGGCAAATGCCCCCTCTTCACTCCCGCCTCCTCCCGTCCCCTTGAATGCAGTCATGGTAAAAATTGACTTAGATTGATAGGTTAGCTTTCATTGTTAAAAAGAGATTATTTGTTGGGTCAAAAATAAACTTGAGTGATAATCTGAACCGTATAATATTTCAAGTATAGGTGGATTCAAGGTTATTGGAGTGAAATAAAGTGTACTGTAGTAAGAAAGTTGTATGTATATGCCCTTTGAACTAGGCATATGTAATTCACACCCACTATCTCCAATGCCAATTTAATACTGCTGTTTCTAAATGACACTCAATTGGAGAAACAAATTTAATCTGCATTTGTGAGAGAGTTATAGGAGTCATCCTGTCTGTTTGTCAGTCGCGCTCTGATTTAGGAGATTACTGACATTGGACAAATAAATACATTTTAATGTACATGGGATCAGCCAAAGGTGCCTCAGTAATCCACATACCTGATACAATTGGAATTGTGTTGCTTTCACACAGAAATACTGAAGGGCAAAGTAATGAAGAGCTCAGGTTGGGCCCACAACATCAGATCTAGTAGACATGTACCAGAGTGGAGCAATAGTACTGCAAAGTTTTTCTATCACTTTCCCTCATATGGTCACCATTTAGCTACTTATAGCTATGTACAAAGGGTAACACCATGCCCACGAGATATTACAGATATAATAGTGTTGTGCATAAATTCCACATTCAAAATGTATGGGGAAAATCACTGTTCAATTTAAATTGCACTGGGAAAGTAAAACAGCACGTATGTAATATGACTGTATCTGGACCTGTGGTAGAATAGCATGATAAGAAAGACTTTGATCAGTGGTAGTGAATTAAAACTGATGCAGAAAGCTGAAAGCGTAAAAATTAGTGTTTTCTGATATTGGTTTAGCCAAAAAATAACTTTAAAGTGTAGCAAATGAGGGAAACAGAAAGTTATATTTATTGCCTTAGGACTTTTTTTTTTGTAGTAAGTAGTTTTGCTTTATGCTGAGAAGTAACTGAGTGTTTTGAGTTGCAATTGTAGATGAGTGTCCTTAGCATGTTGGGCTTATCTTATGAAGACATCTTTTACATCTACTTTTTTCCTTGTGCAACTATATTGATATCTGATTGGTCTGAGAAATGATCTTGTAATAGCTAACAAGTGTATTGTAACACTGTGAGTTCACACCTTTAGTGAATCATTGTTCTGGTGTGGTGAATGACTGTCCATAAAATACTAATTATTTTTCAATTGATGTAGTAAATAATTATAGAGAACAATGTCATTGATTTGTGATGTTATATTTGTTATAGTGACAGTCACAAGTCAATAGAGAGAGACTGGAGTCATGACACAACCGGCTAATGAGGTGTGTTCCATAAATGACAACACAATCTAGTAAAGTGCATGCTTGATCTATTCATAGCTTTTGTGCACAAACAATTGCAAAAGGAAACGTTTTGGTGTAGCTTAGCTTTTGTTGTGGTTATTGTTTTATTTTTATTTTTCTTACAGCAAAGGAGAAAAACTAGCCTAAATTGATTGTAGACAAGGATTTTAGAGCCAAAAGAACCATTTCATCAAGTATTTATAAGTGAAATGCACCACCTCTAGGTGATAGAAGTTTTGCAAAAAATTCAAGAACATTTATAAATAAATTCATATGAAAAAAAAAGCAATGAATAGCAAGGCTGAGTTTTTTGTATGTTTATTAACAGCTTTTATGTGTAGTTTGTTCAGGTTGACTTACTACATCCTTTAGCAACGGTCCACTGGGAACATTGCCGAGCATGGAGGGGCTACAAGCCATACTTATGTGCAGTTCTTCATAACACAGTAGCTGTACTGACACAATCTGAGGCACACGACATCCTCCACATCTCCTCCATTGACCTCCACTCATGGACTACTGCCACATTACCATACCAACACATGTCCCTAACAACCTACAAGTCCCAGTTTGCTGCAGTTGGTGGGCGAGATCCCTCTACTGAGAAACCCACTGACCTAGTGTTCACCAGTGATACAGGTGAGAAGTGGCAGCCATTACTTCCTCGTATGAGAAGCAAGCGATATTGCACATCGTCGGTTGGGACAGTATCACCTGAAGCATTAGTGGTAGCTGGTGGATATGACTCAAGTTACCAGAAATTAGATGATGTGGAAATGCTGGTAGATAATGAATGGCATTCTGTGGCTCCACTTCCTAAACCGTGCTGTAGTATGACCTCCACTCTCCACCAAGATGAAGTAGTGTTTACAGACAGCTACACTAACACTATTTACAGCAACAGTGTTGACTCGATCATTTCATCTAGCAAATCCTTGCAGCCTTCATCATGGAAAATGTTTGAGGCACCGGATGTTTTCACAGCTACAATATCGTACGTCTCTCGTCTCATCAACATTAACGGTAGAGGTACTATCCGAGGATACGGCAGTTTGTGTCGGTCCTGGATAGAAGTTGCTAAGTTGGAGGATCTTATACTATCTTCTGATTTCACTTCTGCCGCAGCACTTCCCTCTGGTGATATTGTCGTTGCTCATGAATCTGGAGTGTACAGAGTAATTGTATCAGGTGAATTGTTTAATTTATTGATAAATTAAGATTGATCACCCTTTAAACATAGACAAATACAATACTAAATATTTCAGCTTCCAATTGCTGCCGATATCTCATTGACACTAATACTTAATAAATTAAGGCCACTGTACTGTTTTGGTGTAACCTTATCACATTGTATTTGGTACAAAGTCACTAAATAGGACAATTATTATCACTTTTAATGACTGCATTAACTTAGCATTGATATTAGCTATTGTGTGACCCCAGATAACTAGTATCACTTAATGTAGTGATTATGTAGTTAAGATTATTATAAACACAATTAAAGAAATCCTACATTTAACCTACTAAAAAATATTTTTTTGTGTTATTCAGTATCATCATTTCACCCGGACAAAAAGTTCACATCCAACATCCTCTCTAAACTGGAGGAGGTGATGGGCATTCAGATAGTTCCTGATCTAGCCAACAAACAATCTGAGCTAGCCACCTTATCTGGAGTAAACACAAGATTGCCTGAGTTTGAAGAAAATCCAGTTCTTTACATTCAGGAAGTGATTGCCCAGTGGTCTAGAGGTAACAGTCATCACTCCCCCACTTATGGACAGTTACTGCATGTCCTAAGGAATATTGGTTTGACAGAACTCAATGAACAAATTCAGGCATTTTTTACAGGTAAAAATGTTAGAACAAATGATGGATTACTAGAATGTAATGTACATCAAAATTATGTTTTATAATGGCAGTAATTACACTTAATGAGTGATTGCTGATACACAATAGACAATTCTCAATTTGAATAAGTTACAGATAATCAAATATCTAATGAAGATAACAACACTGTACCTTTCTGAATAATAGCTAAACAGAATTATTAATTGTGACCATAATTTCTGATCAGGCTTTCTAATGTCTAAACTCATCCTAGGATGACACCTGGCATTCACTCCTCACACCTGACAGAAGTAACTCATCCTAGGATGACACCTGGCATTCACTCTTCACACCTGACAGAAGTGGCTCATCCTAGAATGACACCTGGCATTCACTCCTCACACCTGACAGAAGTGACTCATCCTAGGATGACACCTGGCATTCACTCCTCACACCTGACAGAAGTGACTCATCCTAGGATGACACCTGGCATTCACTCCTCACACCTGACAGAAGTAACTCATCCTAGGATGACACCTGACATTCACTCCTCACACCTGACAGAAGTGACTCATCCTAGGTTGACACCTGGCATTCACTCCTCACACCTGACAGAAGTGACTCATCCTAGGATGACACCTGGCATTCACTCCTCACACCTGACAGAAGTGACTCATCCTAGGATGACACATGGCATTCACTCCTCACACCTGACAGAAGTGACTCATCCTAGGATGACACATGGCATTCACTCCTCACACCTGACAGAAGTG
>WLWD01001727.1_pt1 | contig 24838 bp, 7 predicted proteins | sample 6712731 | NCBI WGS metagenome assembly WLWD01 (sample SAMN12718690, study PRJNA576275) | sponge metagenome | isolation source: marine sponge | host: Mycale hentscheli | place: New Zealand: South Island, Marlborough, Capsize Point | collected 2014-11-01 | reverse complement strand
CTTCTATCCCATTCTTATTCTACCAGTCTCCTTTTTTTCTCCCAGAGGACCTTGGTAAGGTGTATAGTAGTGAAGAATGCCACTAACTATACTTTCAGGAAAAAAAAAATCTTCACTTCAATTCAAATTGATGTGCTCACATTAAAATGAACAAGAATAGCGAATTCAAGTGTTAATAAAGACTTGTAAATTCATGGAAATTTCATAAATAATTTTCAATACACATCACAAAACTTACTTGAAGGAATCAGGATATTGTTCAAGAAACAAGATCTTGGCCATCAGGAATACAATCAGAAACTACGCACACACATACACACACCAATTAAATCAGTAACTCACAAACTCAAAGAAAACACACCGGAATATATACATATATTTAAATATTATTAGGAATGTTGCTGATGCCTACTAAAATAATATACACATAAAAGTTATAATATACATGTACATGAATATTGAACATTTTACATGAATGAACCACTAGAATAACATCCACCGTGGTAGATGGCTAGTTGGGTTTCATAAAGCAGAGAAAATGTGATACTACTTGCTCGCTGTACCTGAGATGCATATGCCAGGACATTGCTCCATTTAATGCCTCCTTTATTTCTACAACCAAACAAAAATACCAAACGGGAATACAAGCAGAGAATTAAAGTCAGCAAAACAAAATAAAATAATATATAAAAACCAGAGAATGTCTCTTACTATTTGCTCATGTGAGTTGTTTTGGTTTGTTTTTCAACTGTTACTATCATGACCATCAACTTTATTGACAGCAGTATGAGCAGTAATTTGTTACTATTCCTTCCTCCGCCTTCCCCCCCCCTCCCCCCCTCCCATCCCACTCCTTAGCCCAATTTCTATCAGAGGGGTTGAGATTGGTTTATACGGATTTACACATTCAAACTCAAAGACCCAGATTCGTGCACCATCTACCTGTTAGCATGCCATTTACGTTGTCATGCCAACAAACCTCTCTCCTCTCCCTACAAATGTATACCTCTACATACCACTCCCCCTCCCTCCCTCACCTGGGGTAGTGGTCCCTGTACATGAGTGTGGGGGCCCAGAGGTAGTACCAGTACTGAGAGAATGTGCCCACTCGAGGGGACATCTGTCCTCCGTACCACTGCGCTGGACCAGACTCAGCATCCTTGGACCACGGGTGTTGAACTTTGTACTTGTTCTCAACAACGAACGAGACCATCTTCATAAATACACGCGCCTACGAGAGAGATTTGATCATGAAAACAAACTAAACATAATTGAGGAGAACAACCCAACACATGAATATTTACATTCACTTACCGTATATCGAATTTTTTTTGTATCAATTCTATTCATTATTATTGTATTTTAGCTTTTACACATGGAAGTGTCAAGCTCAATGATCTGCTGCGCAGTCTCATTTATAGATTCTGTACAGTAATAAGTAATTTCTATGCCTAAAAACTATATACACTATTTTCATAAACTGTTGCATTTCGTTGATTATCCTGGTCAGTTACACACATCTTGAAAACAATACTCTAAATTTTTACTGTTAGATTATTTTTTAAATGGCTACAAAAATTTCCATCAGTGAAAAAACAGTGTGAGCATTTTTCCTCATTATTACTCACAACACTACATAACTGAATCTGCACAAGTTAGAGTATCCATCCTTACCCATTCTACCGCTGCCACCACTCTGGGTATTCCGGTCATCTCGGGCGATGCCTGGATGAGACACCAGAACAACCCGGCCACCCAGGAGCACAGCAACATGAAATAAAGCACACTGGCTACCACGCCCACTTTGCTCCAGAGCCACTTCCATATCTATAAAAACATAATAGGTGACAGTGAATCTATGTGATGCTGACTCAGCAGATTCTTGCACTGCTGACTCAGCAGATTCTTGCACTGCTGACTCTAGCATATTAATGTCTTTCTTACATGGAATACTGGATAAAGGAGTAGGAAAGAGACCGTGAACACCGTTTCCAATAGCAACATGACCAGCCAAGCACGCGTGGAACCAAATAAGGACGTATCGCTGCCCAGGTTCAACCAAGGCCTGGAGAGAGACAAGATAACAAAGATACATACATGACTTTGACCTCTAACTGTGACCATAAACATAACACTGACTGGCTTACTAAACACACACACACATACACACACACACAGCAGCTGCACATGATTTTCCTCATCACATGTGCATCTTCCACCTGCATACACTCTCACCTTTTAAAATTTCAACATTGTCACACCCCCTTTCAAACACTTTTATAAGACGACCTTTACCAAACACTCTTTACCAAACACTTCTATCGTAACCAAACCCACACTTATTACTCAACACCCTATCACACACCCATTTACCAAGCATCATACCTTATGAAATACTTTATACCAAACACCACATAACAAATTCCCTTACCAAGCACCCTTTACCAAACATCAACTTGTGCTGTGTGGTAATATAAAGAGGTAGGTTCAGTAAAGGGAAGTATGTCACTAAAAGTTAGTATGTAATCAGTTGTTGATTTAATTAGGCAAACTAAATAGCTGTACTTAATTGAATTTTTATGAGTATCTGTGAGCTTGCCTATTTCGTATTATCGAGCCATTTAGCATGTAAACACCAGATTTGCTTGGGGCAACTCAAACTAGGAAATGTATACTTTCTTCTATATAATACAAACTATGTATCAGGATGTAAATAAATTCATGTTCATCCAACATTTACAAGTCATTGCCAATATTCTGTACTGGTATTCATGTCTTATCTTAGAATATCTGCGAAAATTCTTTAATCCAATCTAGTAAGATTAAAATGCTAAATACAGTGTTGGTTGTGAAAGTTAGGAAAAAACACTCTTCTCGTACTTTTTCGAGACGTATGCTTGATCCTTCAACCTTAACCTTCCGCTCAAGTACAGAATTCCAATAAATATAAACAAGCACCTCACCTCTCTTTCGGAATATGTTTCAGTGCCCAAACCATCTAAGTGTTTACTTATATTTACGTGGCTACGCTTGTACACTCAGGTTGTTGAGTTGCTCATTAACTGGAACTCTAGCTTGGGCATTACATGCTTGGCACCAACATACTTGCCTATGAAGCAACTGAAGCAATTATACTATTTCTCAACCTTTAAAACTTTCCATCAATACTAATAATACTAATAATAACTATTTATAATGTGTTTTAAGGCATAAAATAATGTCAATTGTTTTCCTTTTAAAACCAAAACACTCTGACAACTCCTACTATGAATAAAGGGTCTAAACATGAACTATAAATTTACGTCTTCAAAAAAACTATACACTTAGAAATATAACTACAAGGCCCACTCTCTACCACAAACACAATAATTATGTAATTGAACAATAAGACGACACCGCCACTGGCCGTAGCGATCAATTTTAGTGTGCTTGTGGATGAACATGTGTGTACATTGAAGTCTTTCTGCACAAATACTGTTTATTACATCTAGGACTTCCAAACACAATTCAAATATATCCCCACAATTCAAATATATCCCCACCGTTTTCAATTCCAAACAATTATAATTCATCCATGGATGAAGAATAACTTACTTTCCAGCTGCATAGCTGTCGCTGAGGAAGACATAGGCCAGGAAGAAAGTGAACTGGACCTTACAGACCTGGTATATGCCATGGATGTATGGGTTAGTCTGAGATAGATGACTGCAAAAAAACAACAACACACACACACAAATCAACACCACGTGAAATGAAGATTGTCGTCCTGTGACAAAATCATGAACAGCGTCCAAAAAGAAAGGAAAGGGGGGGGTTAATTAGAACGTTGCAGCATGTGAGTACTTGCTGCCATTGCATTGCTAATGCTATGAACTTCAATTATCCAGTGTGTGACTGCAACCCCCTTGAATTAAGTGTTAATTGTCCACCCTGCACACAGTAATTGTAGGAATGCAACTCTCACACACAAATCATCAGACAATAAACAACAAACTATGGGCCCTCCTCTAGTCTAGCAGAGAAACGTGTAAGCTAGATCTCACTTAACGTACTTGTACTCGTGCAATCATAGCTTCTAATCCCCCCACTCTTCCTTACCACTGACTCTCTAATTTCCCCGCGCTCACACACCGTGTTCCCTGTAAAGTCTTACTCGTATAATGACGCTCTATCCTTGAATATCTTAACCTTCATGACGGTCACTAAAAAATCCTGTTAGTAGCGAGAGTACCACCGAATACAGTACCACCGAATACACCTCAGGCTAACCACACCTTCAATGGCGTAACGCGTTTTAATGCACACTACTAATTCCTGAATGATGTGGTTTGGTGCATGTGGTGCTGCTACGTACATAAAACAAGCAACAACAACTACAATTGAACACGCCCATAAAAAAATTAAGTCCATTTTTGTGACGGATACACTTTACCTATCAGTATTTGTGCTGACGTCACGCTGAACTTAGTCTGGTATAAAGCACAGTATATACACAATACAAGTGTATATCTCGCTCGTCTTCTTCGAGAGCCGCTTCTTCGTTCTCTCGTGTGTTGTATATATAATGAATAAACGATGGCGGAACCCTTACCTAAACCGCTTGACGAGGCACCCAGGGATGGTTGGAGGTTCCTTTTCGGTTTCCTCCAGTTATTAACATTACCGTTTGATTTGTGGAATTCCAGTTCCCAGAATCAGGAGGTTCCGGTGGTTCTGTCTACTTCTAGTGCGGACCCTGTGGAAACCGCCGCTGGAGTTGCTGGGACTCGACGTTCCTCTGTATCGGAACCTAGAAGTAAGTCACCGTTAACTTTGTTCCAGTGCTGGGCTCTTGAGTTGAAAACTGTCGTGTAAGAAAACTTGCATTGTCAACTAGGCATTATGTAATATAACTATCAAACAATGGTTGACTCATATTTTTGTTAGCTTCTTGATGGGGCATTCTTTACAAGTTTTACTGAAAATGATGGAGTGTGTCACTCTAGCTCTATCGGTTATGTGTCATAGTGCTCCAATAAAATGGACATGGCAGTGGTGATGTTGCAAAAGCCTTCTTTTACTCATTAGATGTATTCTCTCTCTTTCACAGACTTTTTTGATAAGTTAGTGAAGTAAAAAATATTCAACGGATAAAAGAATCTTTGAAAAAAGAGAATTTTCATTGGTCTGTTGAGAGTGAGACTGTAGCATAGCAGTAACCCTTAACAGTATAAATACAGAATTGGAGTGTTTGTTCGCCGGGTGGTTGTTGTAGCTCACTTGTGCGTTAGACAAGTGGTCCTGGGTTTGATTGTCGGTGGCGACCAAATATTTTTAATTCTGTATTGCCTAAAAAAGCCTATGAAAGAGAGAGAATGTATATCTAATAATATATTTATCTCCAATTTGGTAAAGGGTTGGGGGTTAAGCTGAAGCATCTTCTTATGTCTCACTGGATAGCTGGGATAAAGAATAATTTAGAGTATAAGAAGCAGAGGAGGTGTGAGAGGGAAGTTTTCTTTTAATAATGTGTGTAAATTTTCATTTTGCATGTATGTGTGTGTGTGTGTACATGTGTGTGTGTGTGTACATGTGTGTGTGTGTGTGTAAGGTTAGGTTCGGCTCAAGCCATACATTAGCTTAGGGCTAATGTGTACCATAATCACATTAAAGATGATATGAATCTAATTAAAAAATGTATTGGTTTACTATTAAGGTAACTATGCCATACACATGTCATGTAAGCTTGGATAATCGTATTCAAGACAATGGGATCTAGCTAGGATGATAAGGAAATTATTATTATTATTATTATTATTATTATTATTATTACTATTATTATTATTAATATTATTATTTGTTATTATCATTAATCGTTATTGTATATTATTATTTTTAGATGTAGCGCAGCCAACACCTCATTCTAATGATGAAGATGATGATGAGCCTCTTGTTCGACAGGAATCTGAGCCACCGGGCGTGGTTCCTTCATCAGGCTCGTTTATCTCTTCCTTGTGGCCATCAGATAACCACGAGTTACAACCAATAGTGAAAGCATTCTCCAGCAACTGTGAATGTTGATTAATATTTTGATGGTATTTATTTTTATTCATTGTTAGCTAAGTGTCACATTACTTCTCGTTTATATTACATTCACTCCTTATCTCACCTATTGAGTTATTTATTTATTTTTTGGCAAAATTTATACTTTTTTTTTTATATATTATTAATCTAAATTGCCAGTAGGCCCTGCCAGATTGTTTTCTGGAAGTGAATTTGCATAGTAGAATAATTCTAGAATTACAATTATCTCGTCACCTTGCTTGAGGCTGGTGTAGCGAGACCCTTTACCAGACCGCTAGCTATGTGGATCTGCCTCTACCTTGAGGCTTGGCATCCCATAATAATCAACTTAGCCACAAAGTATAATGCTATGCAAATGTGAAGGCAGCTCATGACAATTAAAAAAATATATATTATATTAATGAGGATTTGAGTATAGATAGCTAGAGATTTCATCTTTTAAGTTCACACTATAGCTACTAGCTATAGTCTGATGAAAGTAGTTGAGCTGCAGTCAACAATGATCTTGTTGATACTCACTGTGCTTTTCCTTTCCTGAAGATATGGAAAAGGATTGTCAATGACTTATTTAGCAGTACATTGATCAAGAGTGCAAAATTTCCCGATACGTAATTCAAACATCTTATTCTGTACTGTTTGTCTACTCCTAATGAAAAAATTTTTAAAGCATAATCTTGCAGGTCCTAATAGCAGTGTTGTTTTGGTTCAGAGATTCCAGACTTTCTTAGTTTTAAATTATTCCTACTAAAAAAAATGTCTTGAATGCTTAGTTTTAGTTTTTTCCCCCCAATTCTCCCTGAAGATTTAGTCTTTAGTTTTTCTTTAATATCATGTAGATGATTTAATTAGTTATTACTATCAACTGACTTAGTTTTAGTTTATTTATGTTGTCACTTGAATTCTTCAATTATACGTCTCCTTAATAATGAAAGTAGTAGCTACAAATAGTTTTCCCAATAACTTTAAAAAAATCATATTTCTATGAAATCTTAGATATTACAAAGAAAGTAAGGTATTTATTTATGTAGTTTAGTGAATATATACTTTATGAAATTTATAGCCTTCATTTATAAATGATGACATGATTCAAGGTCATGATTCGATGACAAGATTCATTTTCTTAGTTTTAGTTTTTGTCATCCACTCTACTGGTAGTTTTTAGTTATTATCGAATTTACTGTCTTCTAAAATATTTAGTTTAGTTTTTTCATGTTCTCTACAGCTTAGTTTTAGTTATTCATACCAAAAGTAAAATACCCCAAAAACTAAAGGGTTAATAATGAAAGTAGTAGCTAGAAATAGTTTTCCCAATAACTTTCATTATTGTTGTTTTAACTAAAACAACAATACCTAATAGCCAGCAGCTACATCATTAGCTGTGGGGTATTTTTTAGGACTGTCCGTAACTCCCGCCAGGTAAGGGGATTGGATGCCAGGAGTCGTCCCTCCCAGATCCAGCAAGTAACACTGCCAAACAGAGTGAGTTTATTATGCTAGCTGTGATCTAAACTATCCCGTTCCACTTCCAAGCTCACTTCTTCACCCTTAAGTAGCCCTGAAGTCGCTCAAAGAAGTTATATGAGGTAATTAATATAGCTATGAAGTATGTGACAAGTAAGAATTACGAACACCAAAGACTGACTGACTTGCTGGGGGAGGGCTGACCCTCTAATTTTATAGATCTGCCACCCACCAGTGAAACATAAAATTAAATACATAGCAACTCATGCTCAGCCACAAACACATGTTCAACTAAAGAATATTCTAGAAGTCCAAAATGGATAAGGGGTGTGAGTCAGTGTTAATAGTATCTTCAGTCTCTATAGCTATATAATCATAGGTATCAGTATTTGATACAGAGTAGAACTCCACTTCCCAAAGAAAATGTTCCCCCCCCCCCCCCCCCACCCCTTAATCTGACACATAGCTAAAATAAAAATTAAAATTTTTAATTATTTTTTTAGATTGCTGCATGTGTACACATCTCAAAGTAGACAGCCCCACCCTGTAACATTAACGTTTCCCCCTCTCTCTCTCCCCCCTCTCTCCACCCCCCCCCCCCCCCCCCACCTCCCGATGTTGAAAAATTCTGTATTAAACCCTGCACAAGTTTTGTCTATATAATAATGTGCATGACTTAGCTATGGCTGACACCTGTTGGAAGTGTCACAGTAGGCCATAGGTAGTGAGCTAATTCAGCTGATGTTTTCAATACTGGAACAGCACTGCAGAAAGACTGCAGAAACTGGTCCCTATGAGTTTACACTTTGTCTTTAGTTTTATATTAGAACCAGCAGGAAAATGGAAGAAATATAGAACACTAGCTAACGAGCAGAAAAAACTAAGAAAACTTCAGAATTCTTGATGATGAGGTCCTTGATGGAGGAGAGGACGGAGATGAGGTGGATGCAAAATATATAATCATTGGAATACGTTAAATGGATGACGTTTGAAACTAAACCATAAAATAGAACAAAATATTTTTAGCTACAAATATTTCCTTTTATAAAACACATTCTAACTATAATTGTATCTAATACAACGAAGTTATCACGATCTAAAGCAGCATATAGTAAGTTCTATACTACAGTTAACGTGCAACAGTATCTACAAGTACTGCAAAGAGGACACTGTCAGAATTAAAAATAAGTTAGTAGCAGAAAAAAGTCGACTGGCCGATGAGGTCTCTAGAATGCAAGAAGAAATTTCTGGACATATACTGCTACTCAAAGAAGATCTCAGGCAACATCCAAACTACAATAACAAATTCAGTATATAAACTGAAAATAATTCAAAGCACAGAAAATATTTATTAAAACTGCTATTGGCAATAAACTACTATGTGATGCTTAAGTTTTAATATTTCATTATTAGCTAATCTTTACCTTGCCTGAATTATCAATGATGATTATTAAAATGCTTAATTATATGATATTAAAAAAACATCAATTCTCTTTCATATTAACCACGAAAACCACAAGGTTATCATGGGAACAAAGTAGCATTGCTTTAATGTATAAATCACTAGCCATTCATGTATAAACGATAAAACAAAATCTATTAGAACTCTATAACTTCCATTAAATCCTGAATAAGTCATTGCTTGCTGTTTCGTGGAAAGCTTATACAACATTTTGTAAACAATTAGATTCAAGCTCTCGTCTAAATGGTATTATTTCTAATTAAGTATTACCAAATCAGGACAGTTTTATTGAAAAGGAATTAAAAAGGCAAAATTAAAGGCATGAATGCTCAGTGCTACTATTACCTATCTAACCTTTAAATCTTTGTCAGACCAATCAGGTACCACTATAGCTATGCAATGAAAATGGTAGATGTGAATGCTGTTGGTTAACTTCTCAGCTTAAATAAAAACTAACTGCATAGCTTGCTACAACAAGAAATTATTAGCTCACATGATTACGAACTGATGAAGGGGGCGCTACCCACAAAGCTAGAATCTTTGTGGGACTGACAGCTAGCTTCATGTTTTCTCAAAAATCAGTCCAAAAATAGCACAATAAAGGGTCTTTAATCAATGTTTTGATTAAATTTATTATTGCTTATGGAACGGTAAAGACGTTCTATTGTGCTCATTTTTAAATTGAGATGTGTATCGGTTATAGCTTGATCATGCTTATGCAAGAAAACTCCTTTTTGAAAGTTTGTCTTCCTGTTGAGTAGTTGCTAACGACTCATAATTTGATCTGCTAAATAAATACCTCCAATATGTTTGTTATTACCTACGACAATTTCTGGGTCAGCTAACTAGCTTTGCTAATGTTAAGATATCACCTTGCCCAATGGACATGGCATGTAAAACCAACAACAACAACACCTATGTTCCAATGATAAGCAAAAACACCAGCATACATCCAACCACAAGTAGTCAAACACATGGCTTGATCAGTGAAATCAACACATTCCATATGCTTCTTATAACTGACAACAAATTCTGAGCAGGAAGCATCTGTTAAAAGTTTACGTATTATATAACACCTTAGATATCTTCACATGTTATTTTTAGGTAGCTATGTGACTGATTGTTATTTCATGATGTGTTGCCCAAGCTCATTACTCTTGTAGTTATAGCAACCGGCCAAACTGACCACTTTTCTCTGGGAGTAGAGAACCCTTACAACCAATTTTACACTGTGAGTTACCAGTACTAGTGTAAACCACAGCAGTGAAGATATCTAGGGTAGAAAAAAACACCACTTATTACACCCAGCAGAGTGATATTTCACTCTCAGGCTTTATTTTCACTAACCTCTGACTCATGAAAATAGATTAGCCTGCTTGTTAAATATTTCGCCATATCACACTCTGACTCATGTAATAAGTATTACGTATATGCAGTGATAATTGACACTGCCATTGACATTGTGTTGGTATTGCGAAGATTTGTAGAAACAGGAATAACCAAATTATGATACGTACCCTTCTTTTCCCCGAGTTGCAGAGTTGACTGGAGCAGTCGCTGCGACATGCTGTAGCAGCAGCTGCAAACTCGTTCCCATTATCTCGCGTTAGTGGGGCACAGAATGTGTCGGAGTCTCTCCTCAGGCAAGCTATTGGAATACAACGTTACATGAATTAGATCACTTAGGTTGCAATTCTACACTGGCTAGGTTCTGTGCATGGAATGTCAGAAAAAACAAACAGAAAAGGTTGCTGCGTTTAGGCCAAAACTGAAATTTCTTACATGTCCCACACTAGAAAATGTACCTATCCTATAACTATCCTACGTAGAATATGATAATGTAGGATAGATATTTCCTACAGCGTTCGACATGTAGGAAATTTCAATTTTTGCTTAGTGTGGGGGTTTACTTTAAATAATGTTTTAGCCACTCAATTTTGGTGTCAGTAGCTAAAGGACTGAAGAGAACAGTGTTCAAAAGAAAAAAAAATAAAGAAAATTCATGTCGGTGTTATGACTTTTCTGTACATTTTAATACTAAGTAATTGGTCACTTTTCCTAGGTAATTATATATTATTAAATTCACTAAAAATATGAAGCACCAAAGGTGCAAACCCTCAGCGCTATTAATCACTCCTAGCTATTACAATATAATCTCCTTCCAACAGAAAAAGTAATCTGTTAGCTATTTTATTGAGGCATCAAAATAGCTGGACCAATGAAAATGGTACATGGAAATGCTGTCTTCATAAGAGAAGAAGCTAAACTAGCCAGAAACACTCACCAATACACATTTTCAACCTGAAACTTCACTTCTTTCAACTCCGTTAACTTCCCTGAGCATAAATCAAACTACACCGCTGGCTGCAAGAAATTATTTACTCACCTGATTATGACATGACGCTTGGGGGCGTTGCCCATAAAAGCTGGTACTTACCGCGGAGCTGAAAGCTTCGCGTTTTCTCAACAATTAGCCCGAAATTAAAAAAAAGTAGCACAATAAAAGGTCTTAAATCTTCGTCCTGAGTAAGTTCATACATAAATCAACTGTCAATTGTCAGTATTCTCCAAAATCAGAGCGTGACAGACAGACAAACAGACAGACAAACAAACAGACAAACAGACAGGACGACTACTATAACCCACTTGCGCATGCGCGCTGAGGGTTAATTATATAAAGAGTGTATACAAATTTTAATAGTGTAGGGGTAAGTACACTAGCTACTCCCTAATTTAGGTCTATATCATCAAATAGTTCTTAGAAATATATTTATAAGTTCTGATATTAATGACTCAACTAGCTAAATACAATATTTAACTGTTTTGCAGACTTTTTTCATTGCACCATAATTTTTTAATGTTTCATATTTTACTAAGATTGACACAGCTATTTGAGTGAGTGAATTTCATGCATGTTAGTTTGACCTATTTAATTTTGAATTACGGATTAATTTTCTAACACTCCAGAGAACAGTGTATGCAGTTTTCAAAATTGATGTTGTGGCCTGCTAGTGCCTGCAATGATTAAATGGGGGCAATACAATTTTTAAGAAAATATTATGTGCGAAAAAAATTGATGTGACTTACTCGAAAATAAAGACGAAGTAGTTCCAATATTGCAGTACCAATTTGAAGTGGCTAGCCTCAGAGGGCAATTACTGGCACAGAAAGACTTGGAGTAAGTCTGGGATACGTTCTACAAATTGGATAGAAATATGCACATTGAGTAAATGTAGGTTTAAGGATACTGACAATAATAATTATTAGTATTTTCTCATGTTTTTTACTTCTCTGCAATAGATAAACAAAATGTAGCACTAAATATACAGGGATAAAATTATTTTACAATACAAAAAAAAACATCTATGTTTTTAGTGCAAAATGAAATGAAATATAATTCTACTCATGTTTTTGTGACAGTGACTTTGTTATATAAACAGACACTGCAGTGTGTACAATAAATAATGACGTTAGCTACATACACAGGTAAACATATTTATATGCATTTAACTAACATTATATTATACATAGTATATACAATTAATATACAACATGAGCAAATAATTCATAATGATTCCTTTCAAGTTTTGAAGCTAGGGACACACACACATAGCGTTGTAGAAAGAACAGCACTACTACTTATGCATCATTAGCCAGCTTGAGCATTGGAATTGTAACATGTTTACATTAGCAGCCAATTTTATTAGAAGGAAAAAAAATCACTGAAGTGTAAACTCTGTACAGGACCATGCAATATCTTGAGGTCTTTCTTTAATCTTATTTTTCAGACAATAGCTACTAGGTCTGATATAGATTTTACGAACAAAGCTAGGCATAAACGGAGATAGAGGCAAGAATAAAGGGATGCCTAGGCCTCATCAGAACGGTTAGCAACCATTTTACAACACCAGTGGATATTACTAAGAAACTATTGCTAAAGTTTCATGCTTTATAATATAATATTATTTTAACTCTGTTTGAAGTGAAACTTACAGCATATTGGCTGAGGAGGTATTGCTGATAGCACATGGTGAGGTCACCGGAGCGAGACAAGATACAATCTGAGCAAGACTGACGACTGTTTGACAAGCAGTTTTGTCTGCTGAAATTGGCTCTTATGACCACAGAAGTTGTGGGCATGACATCATAGGTAGGACACACTATAGAAGATAGAATAATAATTATAATAATTATCATTGGACCCATGAAAGGCAACTTTCTTACGGTTCATTATGTTTGTCATTTCAGTGGCCCTATTAAATTCAGAACAATAGTCTCTCGAAGAAATGAGCAGTGTTGGGCACTGACTGGCACAAAACTCTGTCTCTTCTTGATCATGATTCACCTGAGAGAAAAAGTTGAGAAAAAATTGCATTTTAGCTAATTATGATCTAAACAATATTGTTTATTATTATTAGTTGGAGCCTGTAAATATTGGTCAATGCAGAAATAATGCTTTTTAGCAGTCTATGACAAGAATATCCAATTGTTTTTTTTTGCTTCATTTAGTCATGCCATGCTTCATCATAAATTAATGTGAAATAATTTGAGATGTAGCTAATCTGGATCCTTGACTTACAAATTGTGCAATGATTAGTCGAAGCTGCTCACATCGTAGAAGCTGGTCTGAGTTCCTGCTCAAGCACTGGCTGCAGCCATGACTGTTAAATGGACAGTCTCCATTAATATTTAAAGTAGGAGTGGCAGCCATGGCATGGATTGGACATTCCGGAATATCGGTGCATAATAATCCAAATTGATTACTTCGCATGCAGCATCCAAACTACGTATAATTATTAGGTTATTGGTGTATAATAATTAATTAACATTAAACTAACTCGTAATTTGGCATCCTCACATGCTTGACTAATACAACTTCTTCGACAATCAGTCACAGCTTGTTGCAAGTCAGTTCTTGAATTTTTGTCAAATTCTGCACAATATGTTGCTCCAAACCTCCGGCAAACTGAAAAAAAAGAGAGAAAAACAATAGTTTTAAAAATACCTCCTATGAACTCTCATTGATACAACATTAACAAATTAGGTGAGTGAAAACGTCATAGTCCCAAAAGAGAACAACAGTGAAGTTGAAACAATGTTATTGCTGGTTAGGGAGAATGCATGAACAAGACCATTGTTATAATAGCAACTAAGTGTATTAACAGAAATAGTTGTTGTTTTATTTTAAATTTCATGACTATTGTGATTTTTATTGTACATGGTGAAAACTTAATGAGCACTCAAATCAGAATACTACCACGTTGATCTAACTTGTAATTGCAGCCTATCAAGTAGCTACTCTACATGATAACTTGAAAGATATATGAAAATAATACTCATAATATACCCGAATATGTATCATGAACATAATATATGAATTGGATACATTGAGTACAAACTTGAGTAATAGCTACCTATACTTGATTTATGCTCTTCACTTGTAACATATAATAAATAAATAGAAAAATCTGTAAAATTAATTTGAAGAAATTGAAAAGTGACTTAAATGTTATTCAGGTGAGTGTAGGTGATATTCTACTTATTGAGTCTCCAATTTACAAATGGAGCAAGCAGTTCATTCCTTCAAAGGTTAATGTGACCTTACTTTGATAGGCATCACTCTGATCAACCAAGCCACAGTGCCATGAAGTTGTCCATAATGTGACCGGGCAATCGCTGGAGCAATAACTTTGAGCATAGAATGCAGTGTTATTCTACAATGAGAAAAACAACAACAACAATATTAGCTAGTTGTTTCACTGTTTTAGAGTTAACAGTAATCTTAAGTTGCAAATTGAATGTGAACGAATGCAATTTATACATTATTTGTGATTTTAGTTTACTAATACGAACCAGGTAGCTAAAGCCAATGCTTTGTAAATAAATAGGACATCGAGAAGAAGTTGAAACATCAGGCTACATTCTAACAAGCAAATGCTGCCTGTTAGAACTGAGAAAATTTGCTATTAATATAATTATTTCAGTTAAGAGTGACTGAATTACTTTAGCTACTTACTGTGTATTTGGCCAACAAAAACATCTGCAAACACTTCACTGCATCACGATTGCTTTGCCCAATGCAATGGCTACATCTCTGACTCTGATACCTGTCCAAACAGTGCTGCTTGCTGTAGTTAGCATTTACATTGAAAGAGCCAGTGGGAGTGACACTGTAGGATCCACAGACTGTAGAGTGGTTCGTATATACATGTATAGAAATTACAGTTAATACTAAACAACAAAACAGAACAGAAATTGAGCCATTACATTAGAATTAGAATTATATTACAACAATCAACAACAACAGCAACAACAATATAGTTGTATTTTTATATAGCTTGAAGAGAATGCAATATTGAAGAAAAACACATCCATCTAGTTGTAAATAATTAGCTTTCCATAACACAAGTGTTTCCCAATTTGTGTACAGCTTACCAAACTAATCTAAAATTTATCGTAGAACAGGTACTAAAACATTTATTTCCCCAAAACGATTAAATTGGGTCACCATTCATGCGAATTTCATCAATAAATCATTACTGAGACAGAGTGAGAACTGAGATACTATTTAATTAACTTGACGGTGTGTTTAGCAAGTCTGATCAACAAGAAGGAAGTAGTAGCTACAACATCTTTCACCCCACACTCCCAAGTGCAGTATAGGTGAACTTAATAACAACAGCAAGAACAACAACAAAAATAAAACAACAACTTGAGAATCTTAGTATCAACTTACTGCCTGGTTGACCACAGCATGCAGAATTCTTGAAAACAAGTGCAAGTAATAGAGGTATCCATTTCAAATTTCACAGGGTGAAAAGAGTCCATTTACAACCATAACAAATCCATAAACTGTCTTGGTAATTAGAGTTAACAAAAAATTTACAACGATGTAGAGGTTTACAAACTAGTTATCAACGCATTACACTAATTTACGATTATGTTTTGGTTGTCAATGGACACTATTCAGGCAGTGTTCTATTTTCCAATTAATGCTGCAATATAGCTATATGTGTATTGCAGGAACTCTCAAAGTGGTAGCTATCTGTCAGTATTCAAGTTAAATAGTCAATACTGTAATGTTAGTGGGTTATGTTGTACTCGGACCTTTAAATATTTACACAGCTCCATTTACTTGGTATCAATCAGTTATTTTCACTTAAAAGTTTTTTCGGCCTTCATTATTTCATTAGATGTATTCTCTTTCTCTGTTATTGTGCATGAGAGAAAGAGGATTATAGCTATTTTTATTTGACATTTATATTAAAATTGGGAATCTTTTATCTGATATCGGCTGGTAAAATAAGCAATGATTTCATATTGAACAAAATTCAACACCGTTCAGTTCACTTTTTAGTTTCACTTTAGAAAAATAAAAGTACAAAGAAAAACAAAAGTAAATTTACACACTGTAAAGTACTAAATGAGTAAACAACTTGTACACGTACCATTAAACAAGGACGCGATGTTGCTAGTATCTCTGCAGTAGTAGTACGCAGTAGCTACAATAATGGGGCAGTCTCCAGTGCAGTACCTATCTCTTTCCATCTCATTGTTACTCTGTAAACAGGTCAAAATATTATGTGTAATAATGCCTTGAAATTAGATGCAAAGGTGGTAAAAAAACTAACAGGATTCAAATGATGTTGTTGATTCTATCACTTAGCTAGTTCTGTTGATCATCATCCTGTCATAGAATGGTGTCATCTTTTGTAAACAGTCTATGGTACAACTTATGGTTATGATTTGGGACAATATTTGTTCAACAAATAGTGATGCTGTTACGCTTTATAGCTCTCAAAATGTCTGCAAATCTCACTCCTATTGGTTCACTATGTATTTGTACTTTGTACCTAGGGCCATTTGCTTCGATCATGCTCAGATGCAACACACCCATCTGCTAAAGCTGGAATAGTATTACACAGAAAGGCTTTGCTCTATCAATACTTCTGCAATGACTAGCATTGTTAAGACTAATCTTCTTTTTTCTATTAGTATGGACCACTAATTAATGCTGCATACACACTTGAAATAACCACGAGTGTAGCAGAACATAAGTATTATTTTTATCTAACGTCGAACTATTTCATAGAGACAACTTTAAAGTGGTTTTATATAGCTACCTTCATGGAATATATTATCACTCACAGTTGTTTCCCTTAAGAATATGTACTGCTGATAGCATCTCTCCAGATTTGAAGATCCACGACTCAAACATTGAAGGCAACCATAGCCACTTACTGGGCAAGTTCCTGGCACATTGACTCTACCAGAACACACTTGATAGCCGCTAATACTGAAGAGCAGAGCCCAAGCCAATATCATAGCCATTGTCTCGACAAGATCTAAAAAGAAAAAGTAACTTTGAGTCGCCAAGCAGGCAAATATATATGAAAATCTACCCCAAAAAGTGATAATTGTTTTCTTCAATTTCACTTCCAACCTTCTGTAAACACAGTGGATATGTTTATTTTTATATACTCTGAGAGGCTGACTAAACATTGTGAAAACATTTTCTGTTTTAATGAAGCTGGTACACGAACACATTGCCAATTACCCACACATCATTGTATAATCGTTGTTTTATGTTTACCAAATGAAACTTCTACCCTTGAGTATAATAGTAAAGCTAGTAATTCCTTCTTAACTTCCAGCTTAGAGCTTGTCACTAAAGTAAAAGCTAATACAAAAGTAAAAATGCAGAGTGCTGGAGAATCAGTTGATTAAATAATTTCAGATGTAATTTAGCACAATAGGCATGAAGAGAGCACTTGTTTTGTCAAGCAATCGAATAATTTTGTGTCACAATTATGGACAAATAGTATATTCTTATTATAGTAAGCCTTCGATCAACATTTATATCTTCAAGCTCACATATTACTATAAAGTAATGAGCTTTCAAATCAATCCTGTGCACACTTGTACACATAAACATGAGTTTCTTTAAGTATGTTCTCAATGGCATGACATTAATTAGTGCTTGCTTTCAGCACCTACATTACAATCTTGGTGCAGTATGCCCTCATAACCTTGAGCATAAACATACTGGCTTTAAAAAGTTTAAGAGTGGTTTTAAGGCAAAGAGTGTGGCTCTCGTGTTTGTGGAGCTGATTGGTTGACAGGGATAAACATGAAAGGGAGAAGATGGCAGTGGTGAGGAAGGTGTTCAGCATAGGGAGGCTCCAAGGACATGTTTTTAGTGGTTTTAAAATGTTCATGTGAGCAGTCACCTCTTTAGATTTTGCCCCAAATTTTTGGGGAGCTCCCCCCCCACCTCTCTTCCTATGCCGGCCTTTTTACATGTCTTGCCTAGCCATTGGTATAGGAATAGTTTCTATAATGGAGGTGGGGGCACAATAATATGACGAGATATACTTAAGAGAGTGTGTCCTATGCAAGGATATTTGTGTTAGTTACAAGTTTGTATTGGCAATTTACAGACACAAATTATAGACAATGTCAATGTTATTTAATTGTTATGTCTCTAAAAGTAGTTGTGCAGCATAGTGGTTGGAACAGGGTCTCCTTCAATGACACCAGGTAAACTACTGACTGTACGTAAAAAAAAAAAAAAAAAAAAAAAAAAAAAAAAAGAGAGAGAGACTCAAAAAGGAGCAGGAGAGAACCTGTAATGGACAGTTTCAAGCTCAATCATAATTTTATAAACTATAACTGATGTAGCCTTGCTCGTAAAACATGCTTTATCTAACTGTAATTTGCAGCACAGTGGACAGCCAGCCACAAATTAGCGCAGCAAACAATTGAGTCAAAACTTTTGCAAAATCGAAATACTGTTTTTTTGCTACAGAAAGTTTAAGTTGAGTTAAAGCTATTGCCATTTACGTATAATAAACCTAGAGGTACGCCTATAACACCTTTATAATTTTTTCTCGAGATGGAGGGTAAAGGGTCGCTGTACAAGTGACTCTACATTCACACGCCCTTTTTTGGCGGTCCGCATCTAATCTGAAGCATTCACACCCCCTTCTCGCTGGAACCGGTGCTTTTGCGTTGCGCTTACAGCCAATTTGAAGTTCGTCCTGCAGGAAAGATGAAGTTCTTTGCTATCATACTTGGAGCGCTGGGATTGGTCCAAGGATTTAACAATGTCAACGTGGACAACGCCTGCTCTATAGGCAGCGATTGCATAAAATGTCTGAGTAGGACATCTCCAGATCTCGAAAGGTGCCAGCAGCTCTACTTCTACGTCACCTACACAAATGTAAGTTATCGCTAGTAAGCAATTATCCACACACTATAAAGGAGGCTGAGTGTGAGGGCTTGATGAGCTATAGCCCCCCCCCCCCCCCCCCCCCCACCCAGGCCCATAATGGAGGCTGCATTTAGCCCTTCCCATACACAATATTTTATGTATCTTGCTGTAATAGATATTACGACTTTCAGGTCAAATTTACTTATTCGTTGTTACATATAGGTTGTTTTTTTTTAAAGTTCACCAAGAATTTTACAATGGTACAACAGAATTGTAATGTGTTGTTACTCCTTGTGGCATGAAAGGCTATTTCCCCTTCTATGAATATAGGTTAATATAGACACCACTAGTAGTAATTTGTTTAAAAGGAGAGTACCTTATCAATGAATATTTGTTTAAAAGGAGAGTACCTTATCAATGAATATGCTTAGGCAATGAGCTGGAGAGAGTAATTAAAAAATAAATAATTAGTTAAAACAACTTCATTCTTGGATTATAAAGATGGGAATCATTTTGGTCAATAACCCAATTAAAACCTGTATTGTGGCAGGTCTTAAATGGTTGAAGATGCTATCATGAATCACTTCATAACAATACAATAAGAAGTGCTTAATGAAGACAACACTGACATATGACAGTTAGCGTTAACTCCACATTTATGTCCTATAGTGGCCTGTTATCTGTCCTTTTTCTCAGCTGCATGCACACATTGTGTGAGGGTACAGGAAAATCCGGGTATAAAGAGGCCCCATCTAAATATTTTTTTATTGCACTTACACATTTATCTTCTTCTAGGTGGTAGTGAGTTTTCCAAGTTTTTATAGCAGTAGTTTTAACTGTTACCAATATATGGAACTTAACCATTTCAATCTACAAGCTGTCTAAAAATATTATTTAGAAGTTCATCAATTGTTGCCGATGTTTAAACTCGCCATGTTGTGCCCAATTTTCTTTGCATGGTCACATATATACTTAAGTTGATTGCAGAATATACTAAACTGGATATAATTCATCCTGTAGACTGGCAACCAGAGAGAGATTGACAGATATTGTACTGGAGACTGTCCTATTGTCCTGGCCACTGCCAACTCATTCTGCAGTAGTACTGGGCAAAACACTAATGAGCTTCTGAGACGTAAGTAACTAATACGTTTAGAACTGTATTGTTTATATGGAGAGTTGCAAAATATATAGAAAAAAGAAATTTGCTAAAAAGTATGGTATCTTAGAAAAATCATTCTTGATTTAATTCTCTGTTAGGTCAAATATGTAACTCCCATATATCTGATTTCTTACTGTTTTTAATTGCAATGTAAATTTATACCAGGGCCTGGCTACCTATTGTGTCGCTTAAGCTCTAATGATGGTTTCAATATTATCCCCCTACACATGCTAAAACGCTCCGTCAAATGTTTCATTTGTGTTTAATTGTCAGCTATTGCTTGTATGTTAATACGCTTGTCTGTTAGCAATGACGAAGAAGGTGTGTATTCATGAATGATTCATGAGCTGAGCCGAGTTGGCAATGCATCATCAGAATTGGTGTAAAACACCATTGCGTGTGCGAATGGAGGGTTCATTTAGCAAGCAGGCTCGCCCCAACGAGCGAGCAGGTGAAGACAATAGAGCATTCAAAAGTGAAGGCAACAGTTTCACATAGCCTTAGTCCACAATCATGGATAGAACGGTGGAGAGGCTGAAAGGAGGAAGAAATAAGGGAATCCATGACTCAAGAAGAAAGAACTGAAGAGAGGAAAATGCTCAGAAAGAAAGAGAGCAGGAGAAATAAATGAACAAAGTGGTAGAGGATATGGAATTGTCATATATTACTGCATTTGCAAAAGTTGTACATTGAACGTGAAAAATGATTGGTGTTAAAAATTTAAATGCACCTATATTATTTTCGCTTGTGTGTTATAGTTTGTCCGTCTTATTCTTACGTCCCCACTGGATCCTTCAATGTCAACTATAATGAGACATGCGCCTATTCTAGTTCAACAGGCAGATGTGGCCATTGCCTAGGTAACGACAATAGGGGTACCGTGAGATGTCTACAGCTTTACCTCTTAGCAACAGCAGCAGTAAGTTTATAAAAAAAACTTGTGAACAGTTCAAAATTTGGACTATTTGCTTTGATTGGTTATATCTAATGGTGCTGATAGGAAATGGGAGTAGCATTTATAGTATAGTTATGTCATAATGCATAGAATGAAAGTAAGTGTGCCTATTTGATACTTTGGGTGACACGCCTAGTTTCTCAAATTTATTAGGTAAGGAGTTTCCTAATATTTCGTTCTTCAGTGTCACACATATTGTGGTCACTACATTCTGATGCTATAATATATTATAATTGTAACTGGTTCAATTGTAATAATGATGAAGCACTAAAGGTACAAACCCTCAGCGTTACTCTAGCTATAAAAAAACAAACAATTCTTGGACCAAGAAATAATGTATTTAGTTAAATCGGGTATCAGTATGGCTCAAGCAATCAAAATGGTAGATGTAGCTAATGGCTGTCTAATAGAATAAGCTAAACGTGCAGGAGACTCTCACCGGCATATATTTACAACGTAAAAAACCTGAATTCCAGCACTCATCAACTATTCAGCATAAAGCAAAAACTACTGCAAGCAGAACTGAAAATTTTTGTTAACGTGATTGTGACGTGACAATAAGGGGTGTTACCTGCAAAGTTTTAGCCTACACGGAGCTGACAGATTGCTTTTTCTAAAAATATCAGCCCAAAAATTGAAAAAGTAGCACAATAAGAGGTCTTAAATTGTCATGCTGAGCAAGTTTATACCTAAATCAACTGTTAATTCTCAGTAATCTCCAAAATCAGAGCGTGACAGACAGACAGATAGACAAACAGACAGGACGACTACTATAACTCACTCGCGCATGCGTGCTGAGGATTGAAAGTTCTTGATTAGTGCAGGGGTAATTATTTTCAAAAGCTGGAAAGGGTAGGGGCCAGCATTACTATTCTGATCTTGTTTTTTAAATATATAGGTAACGATAAAGCGCTTCTATTATTTAGCTATGCAGTAACAGGTATTGCATTTTGAATCGAAGAAATTAGAATTTTAGGTTGCTCTAGACACTGCACAAGTAAAATGTCATGCCATTTCTTAATTAAGATATGTATTTCTGCACCAGTAAAACTTATACCCACCTGTCTTTGTGTAATTCATTCTTTGTCAGAACTTAATTCATTCAAACTACACTTAACCCTCTGTTATTTAGATGTCTTGGTACTAAGAGGTGTCCCACTACGATATATCCAAATATTAGAAGTCAATTTGATTAATTTATAATGAAATAGTAATTCTGACAATACTGTTATATTTTGGCTAACTGTATTTATGTATTGAAATTAAATACGAGTAATTAATTACTGTGAGAATTTAACATTTTTTCAAATGGTTTTGCATGTCAATCTTCAAGCATAAGGGAATATGAAAGCTCTTTAGCTACCAAGACTATTAAGGCTGTCATGAGTATATTTCAATTTATTTGGTCTCGCTGAACATGTGCTTTGGTAAAATAAATGTGGCAAATGTTAACAAAATATATGCTAGTGGTGTGCTTAAGCATATTATGGCGAGCAAGCCTCGCTAGTTTGGTACATAAATCTACAGAATTGTGATAAATATTAATTTCAAATTCAGAAACTAAAAAAAAAGTCAATTTTTAATTATGTATAAGGTAAAGGGGTTATGTCATAGAAACTGCTCACCACAACTGTTTGACATGAAATAAAGCAAAAAAAATGTAACAACGGGCATTTCTGAGGAATTAGGGCACAGGTCAGAAATGCCCGTTGTTACATTTTTTTCCTTTTTTTCATATCAAACAGTTGTGGTGAGCGGTTTCTATTAAACTTAAAAAAAAAAACAAGAAAAAAAACAAACAAAAAAAAAACAATAACCAAAAACATGCGTTTCTAAGGAATTACTGCACAGTTTATAGTCTTACCCTAAATGGTAACTTGTTTACAACTGCACTTGCCCAAAAAGCTGTGTAGAGGCAACTAATTGTTTATTTGGTAGTTGTTTCACATTGTACTATTCTTAAGCTAAAGTAGTTGCTGTAACACTCAACATTTTCACATATGTACTGGCTATACCTTTGTGACTTGTAAGATGTAACTACATCCGCAAAAAATCAAACGTATTAGACACAACAATTTAAATGGGGGGTTAAAACAAATTCATGATATGGGTAAAGATCGCTAAACCAAAGGGTTTCGTTTCGTGGAGTATGGGGACAGGGTTGACCACCACACATACACAAAACGCAAGAGTCAAAAAAGACATGTGTTGCTAAATTTCTATATTTAATACAATAATTGTTATAAGCTTGCTAACAATGATTGATATATTATACTAATAACGTATTGAAGAACATGTATAAATATTGCTGTTTATGTTTTGCTTGTTCTCAGAATTTTACTTCAGTTTATAGCAGTATGTTCTGTAAAAACGATTGCCCAGCTCTGCTGTCTAATTATCAATGGTATTGTGACAATAGTTCACCTGCAACTTTGGGTTACAGCTGTAAGTGATTAATAATACGGCAGGAACATAATGTGAATCATTTTTCTAAAATTAATGTGTTATAAAATGTTATTGGAATAGAGTGTTATTGGAATTGTAAGTAAATAATAATAGAATGTTTTTTCAGTACTCTACTTTATAATTGTTATAATACAGTGTTCCTATTAACATAAGTATAAGTTTTGATTGTGTGATGTTTTTGATAGAGTGTATGTATACATATTTACATTGATAATGATGTTTACATGCAGACTGTCAGAGTAATGGAAACAGGAACTGTGGTGACTTGGAGTTTAGCTATAACTCAGGATTGGGTACTGGAGCAGCTAGTTGTCGCTCTAATTGCTCTAGCTCTTCTTGTGCATTGGCTATCAGTGAGGTTAGTCAAAATAAAAAAAAGTTAAGTTCTGTTTTTTTTTTGTTTTTTTGTTTTTGTAGATGCTTGGTATGTAAATACCTGGGTGTAATACAAATGCAGAACATTTTGATTAAGATATTGTTTAGTGTGACTCCAGTGCTCACAGCTCTGACCCTATATCCTTGGTCAAAATTTTATATCATGCTTTTATACATTGCTAAGCTTCAAATTTTGTTCTTTGAGATGCATTTTCCCACTTTAAACAAAGTTTTTATACAGGATTAAAAGAAAAAAAATTATTTTTACCAAATTTGAACCCAAGGTCGCCTGCTTGACGCACACAGAAATAAATATGGCTGCAAGCGAAATTGTGAAGTGATCAAATAGCTGCGTAAAAAAAATATCTATTCCAAGAAAAGACAAAATCTATTTAACTTGTAAGAGTGAGACCATATCATAGCAGTATCATGTAAATACCAAAATTAGGAGAGTTGGACGCCCTTGGGCTGCCATATCTCAGTGGTTAGTGTGCTTGTGTGTTAACCAAGCAGTCCTGGGTTTCATCCCAGGGTGACAGGAAAAAAATATTAATGAAAAGCCTGTGAAAAAACAATCTAATGAAATAAAGAAAGTTGAAAAAAAATGTATTGATAAATTAGTAGAGAAAAAAAATCCATGGAAAAACTATCTTTGAATCAAGAGATTTATGTCAGTCTGCT
>WLWD01004814.1_pt1 | contig 24840 bp, 26 predicted proteins | sample 6712731 | NCBI WGS metagenome assembly WLWD01 (sample SAMN12718690, study PRJNA576275) | sponge metagenome | isolation source: marine sponge | host: Mycale hentscheli | place: New Zealand: South Island, Marlborough, Capsize Point | collected 2014-11-01 | reverse complement strand
GAGAGAGAGAGTGTGGTATAGTGGGTGGGGCTGCTGCAGTAGAATTAGTCATACAAAAGCTTGCTGCAATTGAAGACGTGGTGGTGTTAACAGCTGGGTGTATCTGCTGTACTTTTGAAAATTTTGTGGACTAGATCATGTGTTGTTGTTTCGAGCTGTTGCTAGTTCTATTCAAGTTTATAGTCATCATACATAGGCATGTATATCACAGTATTGGCAGACTCAATTCTGTCAAGTGTACCAGTATTCCTACAGATTTGTATGTAGCTAATGATATGCTATTTTAATAGAGTGTGAAAGAGATGATGAAAATGATAAGTTGTTGAGGAAGAAAGAAGAGGACCTCCGACAGAGACAGGAGGCTCTCAGAGAGAAGAAGTGTCAGTATGAACTGGAGAGTGACCAGTATCAGAAGAACAGGTAACCTGCAGGCACTTATAGATTACTAACACACACAAAAACTACAACTTTATTCCTACTTGTTGTATTTATTAACTAATTGATTGTTGATTTACCTGACTGAGATTCTAGGAGGCATTGAACATTTGCTGGAGTTTCTGTCAATCCATGTGCACGCTATGGGTTAATATACTGTTTTTATACTGTGTACTGTTATTAGAAGTGCATGTCGGAGCATGCTAAGGTGCATGTGTTCACATGTGTTCCTTTGCCGTGACAATTACATGTTAGTCATCACAACATGTTAGGTCTTTGTGTGTTTGTAATAATTGTGGCTATCTCCATGGAGGATAAGATAACTTGATAAACTGTGCTTCTCTAAGCTGTTTGTGTGAGCTAGAATGTTTGGGAATTGCTGGCTTTTGTAATTCAAAGGAGACACACTTGACCATTAAAGGACTGTGTTTTGGAGTAGCAAAGCAGTAACAAATTCAGCTGTGCTCTGCTTGAGGTATATCAGGGATAGGATACAGTAGTATAGACCCAGCCTAGTTATGACTGTATGAGGTATATTAGGGGTATTATACAGTAGTATAAATAAATATGTCATTAACTCACGGATGACTAACTATGTTGCCATCTTAGATGAGATGAAACGGTAGCTGTAGACACGTGCTCGTTGGTTGCTTGAATTATAATGTTCAATAACCAATATTTGACAGTGATATTGAACTTGCTTGAATAGCTACAGGAGAAATAAATGTAATTGGTGTTATAATTCTCAGATTGTTTGCTCTTACGTCCACCTTTACCCAACTCTCTATTTTGTTTTATTTTGCTATATATCACATGTGTGTGTATGTGTGTGTGTTTGTGTGTGTGTGTTGTTCTCAGGGAGAAGCTGCTGTGGACGAGGAAGTGTCGGACTCTGCGCCAGCGGAACATGATCTATGATTTGTGTGAGACGTTCGTCATATCCGGTGTGGCAGAGAACAGCTTCACTATCTGCAAGGTCATATTACCCAATGCTGACAGTCTGGACAGTGAGTGAGGGAGGGAGTGGGGGGTTGCCATGGTAATGTGTCATTGGCACATGAGGTGGTTGTGTGTGTGTGTGTGCATTTGTTATGGTTCTGCAGCTACTGTATAATTCTACCAGCCTACAATTCCACCCATCTTCACACCTCCAACCCCTTTTCTTTTATTATTGGCGAGCGAGCGAAGCGAGCGAGACACTCTCAGGGTTAACGCAATCGAGATTTCGCTATATTTATTTATTTATTTATTTATCTGTTTATGGGGTACGTGAGACTTCTGTTTTAGCCCGCGCTTCTAATTACGTAAGTTAGGTAAAGCGTTCACAGTTCCAGTATTTTTCAATTAACTAGCGCGGAGAATCCTGCTGCCTTACGCAACTTTGTTTCAACCAAAAAGTTTATAGCTACTCTCTTCTTGAAACAATTGTAAAGTCTTTGTCAAGCTGCGCTTCTTTGCCACTGCTTTCGAAGTTTATTCAGGTAATTCTGTTATTGTTACTACAATGCATGGGTCCACTTCCTTAGTCTGGGATCAGAGACTTTAGATTCTCTGATGCTAACTGAGAATGGAAAGGATTACACTGTGCACTACAGTTAGATGTAATTTCTGTCCTATTTTTCTGTAAAAAGAGTCTGCTCGCTCGCCATGCATTTGCGCTATTCGAGCGCACCACTAGTTAGTATTATTACTACTACTAGCAAGTACCCCGCCACACAGTTATGCTTGATGTATTGCAAAACGACAGTAGCACAAGTTATCTTGCTCAGCTATCATTCTCTACCATTGGTTATGGTTACATCAGTTTCCCTCTCCTGCTCTCTTTTTTCTGAACATCTCAGCTTTTCTTATCCCCACTTTTCCTTTCTTCAGCTGTTTCTTCTTGAGTTATGGAGTCCCTTATCCTTTGTTTGTGAAACTTTTACCTTCTTTTTCGTACTTTTGCTTTCCTTTTCGAAACTGATGCCATCTTTACTCGTCAATTCCACCCGCTTTTTAGTTACAATTAATCACCTTTTGCCTTCTCTTTCGTACTTTCGCCTTTCTTTGTAAAACCTACGCATTTCCCCTCATTTATCTCAGCTATTATACTTGCTTTTAGTTACAATCCACTTTCTAGTGAATGTGATGCCACTTTCTAGTGAATGTGATGACACTTTACCCACTCATGCAATGATGACGCTTTGCCAAACTGTTTAAGCTCATGAATTATTCATGAATACACACCGTCAGTCGGCGTCGTTACTGACACACAAATGTATTGTTATATAGATATTTTAAAATTATTATTATTTGGTTCATTTTATTATTATTATTATTATTATTTATTACTATTATTATTATTGCTATTATTATTATTATTATTATTTGTTTTGTGTTTGTTCCTGATTTTATTTAAGACACCAACAACATGGAGCAGTATGGCGTTGCCCTGGGTTACACAGCACATCTGGTCAGTCAGTTAGCACACGTGCTACAGGTCCCCCTCCAGTACCCCATCAAACCTTACGGGTCAAAGTCCATCATCAGCGATCACATCTCTGAGGAGGTTGTCATAGATGCCATCAAGGAGTAAGTGGGCCGGGAAATGGGTCTGGTCGTTTGTGTATGTGTAAGAATGGTCTGTTAGCTGGGTTGGTAAGGTGTGGGTAGTATTTTGACCTTCACATTGTTCTCTTTGTGGTCCAGTTTAATAGGTTTAGCTTAGCTTGTTTTCCAGTAGTGTCAATATTGTATCTGGTGTGGTGGGTGTGGTCTAAGGAGGTGTGGCTGGTACATGTGCATGTTAATTAATATAAGGAGTGTACTCTCTTTGATATGGTTAACCTATATCCGCCATAGGTGCTATATGGCATTTTAAATCAACTGTTGCCTGTAAACACTCATACACTTACCTGCTAGCTGTTGTAGCACGTAGGTTGCTACAAAAACACAATAAATTTAATTGAAAGTTCAAAAAATTCAATTTCATTATTAAAGATGCAATAATGAATATATGACATTAAATGATTGTGATTATTTTGAAATGTTTCTGCTCTTGAAAGCACTCCTTGATCCTCTGTAAATACTTCTGTAAACAATGTTAACGAGGTGGTTTGTGGTGTGGCTAAAGAGGTAATTGTACTAATTTGGTGGACATGCCTTTCAAAATAATTTTTACATAAATTGTTGGTATGGTAAATATGTTAATTTTAAATTGATATATGTAAGTTTTACTCAGTAAACAGGGCAGTTATCAGGTTAATGTGTATAGTGTATCAATAGAAAACGAAGCTAGTGAGTGCTCAAGCAAATTATTGTCATTTGACAATTTTGAGAGGACTAAAGAGGGGATTCCCCTGTGGTGGTTTGAATGTGTGAATATTTGTGCATTAGATTTCCTCTCTATTGGAAAGGCACTGAGAAGGCATTGTTTCACTATGCTGTACATCTACTGAACAAGGATATTGGACAGGTACGTACATATGTATGTGTGTACATATGTTCAAGTCTATACCGTATGTATGTTAGTATGTTGCATGCATACGTGGATGGACGGATTGACAGCTATAACCTAATTATAATTGTGTGTGTGTGTGTGTTAGACTGCCTTATCTCCATTTCGCATTCTGTAGAAATATGTTGTTATATGTTGTGTATAGCTACGGCAACACTGTGGTTATCCTGGACCCAGAGCCATGCTGAAGAAGACGCTCCCCAACTTGAAGAGCCTGCTTGACAAACTCATCAAGGACTAGTAATGCTGATGTACTTTTTAAGCCATATTTTCTTTCTTCACTTATGCCTGTGCGGTATACTTATGTAAAAAGGGATAGCTTATGCAGTTATACATATAGCTTAGAAAAGGGGATCAAATTTTATACATATGTGTATATATATATGTATTGGTTACACCACAACGTGGAGGTTGGTATGGCATTTACACAATCGAGCGGCCAAAGCCCTGAGGGTAGTGTAAATCCCTGTGGCGATTTGGGCAGTGAGGATTAGACCAGAGGTAGCTGCCACCAGAGTTGTACTAGCTAGCCCAAGCAGTTCAATGCTTCCAAGCTTCCCAAAGTCAAAGGGGTTCAATCTTATGTTGTTCAAGAAGTTGGATAAAGGATATGCCAGCATGAGGTACAACTGAAAGACACATGGTAGGACTGGCCATATATACCAAACCAGCCTAAGCATGCTCAATGATAGGTTAGGTGATACAGGTAAGGGTGATGTCATGGGAATGAGGTGTGTGATAATTAGCTACTACAGAAATATAATATGAGCGTGTGCTGATAATCTAAGTGTTTGTGTGACACAGTTCCAGCTGTGCTGTTGGTGGTGGATTACACCACAATCCCATACCGGCTGAACACGGAGTGGTGTGTAACCTACTTGTACCATGGCTATAAGCTATAGAAAACACACAAAAACTAATTTTTCTTCACCTCCTATGAGATGGGTATGAAATATATTCACCACGAATTGAGCAATCTGATTGGACGGTTTGTACATACCATAGTACAAATATATATATATAATATGTTTTTGTCTTGCATATGTAGTTGGCATCAGTATGTGATAGTATGAATTATTCTAATTGTGCAGCTTTTTGTCCCCGCCTCCTTCCACTGCCCACCGTTCTGGTCAATCCCTGTCATCCAACACATCGGAGCCGATGGTCGCCAGTAGAAGCCTCAGCCTCAGACACGTGCCAGACAACGACCGACTCCTCGACTATTCCAGCCTTTCTTCTCGCAACTCTAGTCTCGCCACGACGACCACCCTTGGCTTGTCTCCGACCTTACCTTCCCCACATGCCAGTCTAGACCACGAAACTTTTCACAGCCTTGTTCAAACGTCTTCCCCTTCAACGCCCTCCCAGATGTCCAGTTTGAACAGCTTTGACGACTACGGTGAGGGCCTGGTGATGAAAATGGGCCGGCACGGGAGAGGAAGTGACAGCAGTAGTGGCAGTAGGCGTAATGGAAGCGTAGAAGACGACTTTTTATCTGGATTCTATCAGACTCGTTCCACCAACATGGCCTCCTCCCCGCATCGTGGCTCCGGTCAGGCAGGGACTAGCGTGGACAGCTCCACCCACGAGCACCTGCATTATTCTATTCCGACTTCTTGTGCATCGTCAGATGCCCCTCCCACTGCTGACACTGAGGGATGGAGGAGAAAAGAAATGGTCCTGAGGCAGACTGTAGCTTCTACCTCGTCTACGTCGACAACTGAGGGAGGATCAGATCAGAATACTGGAGAAACTCAGGGAGAAATGAAGAATGGAGACCGTGAACCTGTCTTCGTGCCGTTGAAGCATCCTTCCACCGACGCTTCTCGCACACCAACTCCTCCTAGTTCTCTTCAGGACCAAGGTAACCCTGGCAACGGAGCAGGAGAGTACATGATCTGTAAGCTCGGCTCCCGTCAGAGGGACAGTTCAGAGTGCAGTTCTTCCACAACTGGCGGTGAGTCCACGGTGCATGTGAAACACTCCAACCATCAAGGCAACCACAGCATTGATGATGATGATGATGATGCGGAATGGGAACAGGTAGAGTTAGATTCCCATACCACTGGAAGAGCATTAGATTTCAGCCACGTTAGAGATAATAGAACTAGAGATACAATTAAAAGACTCAAAATGGCCACACACTCTGATACCGTTCGTGATAGTACTGACTTGAGAGACGATAGAGAAAGGACTGATTCTGTCATCGGTGCCACCAGTGCTGACAGTGCTGGATTACATGAAACAGAGACATCGTTGGATTCTATTCATCAGAGGTCCAGTCCTCTGGTGGGTACCAAGGAACTTCACAACAGGAGGGCACGAGTCAGCTCTAGAGAGCACAACTTATTTCCACTTTCTGGTGTTGCCGTTGAGTCTCCCAACAGCAGCAGGTCAGACGACACCGCAGGGGTCGTGTTCAGTCCGAAGGGATTTTCCACACTGGGATGCAGCGGAGAAGATCTCGCGGCTGACTCTCATGCAGATTCAGATCGAGGGAGCACGATTCAGCCGATCACTGGTGTGGATTGGGTGGGTGGAATCAAGGAGAATGGCGAGGAGACAGGCCAACTTCATGCTCACTTGGACTCACAGACTGCAGGTATCAAACCCACGATATTGGAATTGCCTGATAGAGCGTCATCATCATCTCGTCCACTCTCCAATACACCAGAAACTCGCTTCTCTTCTAATAAAGACAGTCAAGGTGTGTCACAAGTGCTTACCAATGCCAGTCCCCCTCTGGTCTCCATGGCGCCAACTTCCCCCGACCCTTCCATGCACTTCCATCGTCCTCGAGGGTATGCCCTGAGAAACAGGGGCATGTCTACGCCTCATGTGGTGGGCGTGCAGGCCACTAATGATGTCCACGAGGAAAATGCTTCCAACAACGGTACAGTGACTGGCCCCTCCCATCAACAGTTTAGTGGGTCCGATAGAGAAAACCATTCCTTGGAAGACTGGATTGACGGGTTTTGACAGGTTGCACGTGTTAATGTTGTTGTCGTTGTCATGGGCACTGTTTCATTACTTCTTTTTTGAAGCTGTTATCAATTAAATTAATTTTATTGGATCTGAAAAAAAAGCAACAATTTTTTTTTCTCTAGAAATATCTGCACCCAGCCTAAAACACGGTTTGAGTGATTTTTCTCAATTATTAATTATTATTATATAGCCATTCCTCCATTTATCTGTGGTGTAAATGGTTACATTGCAACATTGTTCTTCAAAAGAAGGCGGGTATGGTGTATGATAACTATGGTGACAGGCTTGAGAGTTTTAGCACAAGAACAACAGTAAGTGGATTTCCTTCTGGCATAAATTAGGCAGGGAGGGTTCATGTGTGCTCCTCCCCCCTTTTGAGATGCCGAGGAACCTCTGATAGTGAACTCTTTAACAAGCAAATCACCTCTATTTAGCAAACGTTCAGCATGCCTCCAATTGAAGATATATCGTTTATAACCTCTAAAAGCAAACAACCTCTGATGTGTGAACTGAAAGCCTTGTCCCAAACTGTTTGATGTAAGATTGCTTAATAACTATAATCACAGGGGCTAATCCAGGGGAGTGAATAGGATAACATCAACTCGCGTCCACACTAAATTCCTAAATTTCATTGAAGTGAAAGCTACCTTCTTTGGGCATGTAAGAGAACGCACTCTTATTAGTCAGTAGGAAGCACTATTTCAATTTCACTCATAGTCAAGACGTGTACATACACAGGTACCAACTGCAAGCAAATTCTCCCCAAGCAACTTTGAGATGACTTCTTGAAGGGTTATTGGGATACTTGGTACTTGGGTCACAAGCAGAAGGAAATTCACAAGCAAGTTCTTTTTTAACATGGAGGTCAAAACTCGGCAGTTAAGCCATGATTTGCCAGGGGGAAAGGGAGTATGGTTGCAATAATTTGTTCATGAGGGACTAAAAATTAAAGATCCCCCTCCTTCCTTCCTGTATATACTTTCTGGATCAGCAACTGAATCAATGCACATTTCATATTCTAAATTCTAGTTGATTAGATTATTATACACATCAATTCATTAATTACTACACATGCATAGCAGTGTCATGTGTGTTCCATATGTTATCTGGCCACAATACTATAATTATATTTTTTGACTATCTAATCAGATATCTTAGCAGTCAATACACGTATGCGCAATCTCGTAGTCTTTTAATTTTCTTTTTCTCTCTCTTTTTTTAATTGACGTTGTAGGCGGAGTTTATGACGAGTTGTGCGGTTCTTTTCGCGGCTTGAAGTAGCCGGTTGCAGTCCCGTGGTGGATTAGTTAGGGTCGGGAATGGACTTACATATTTTAGATGATGGTGAGGAAGGAGCTCCCAGGGAGAAGAGGAGGAAAGCTATGGAGGCCAGGCTGAAGCAGGTGGAATTCTATCAAGAATGGTCGCTGGCTGCAGAAGAGAATGGAGCCAGAAGTAATAGAAATGGTGAAGAATTGACTGCACTCAATACCAGAAAATGTGGAGTAACTTTTGCTACTAAGGACAAACTTAGAGATGCAGTCACCAGAAGTGATATCAGTGAAGGTAAGAGCTAGCTATCACATATAGCTATGGTCATGTTGGTATTAAATGTTATATAAGCAAGAATGAACAAGGAGGAGAAACTACAGTGTTCTTTAGGTATTGCGTGAATATCATTATATTGTTACAATTGTACTCGTGTTTTATATATATATATATATATATATATATATGTAATACATTGGATAACTTCCTTGAGTATTTCCGCAGCATGCAAGCATTCATTCAATATTTTCTCATTTGAACGCTGCATATTAAATGCTCCAATGTGCCCATGCATAGTTCTGAACAACTGAAATTTTAGAAGTAATGGTGAAGCTGCTACCTCTGAACGTTTACTGTTTTGGAAAAATATCCAATTATAACGAACAATTTTATAACACTCATTGTGCAATATAGGGAGGACATTTCACTCTCACACTTATTATTACTTTTTGGTCTCATTGGATACGTCTCGTTGGATACCCGTGTTTTATGTTAAATTAAATACATGACAGAACCTAACACATGACTATATAACTGATTATTTCCAAGTTAACATTAGATTAATTAGTGCTCTCCAAGTACAAGTTTTTATCGTTGCTGTAGTTGTTTTCAATAATGTCACTGTGAATTTAATGATAGATGAGTCCCTACTGGAATAGCTAATAGAAGTCCTGCAGTCTTGCCCACATATTATATTTTCATTTTGTCTCACTGGAAGTCAGGATGTGGTGTCAGCAGATGCAACTAATAGAGTCTGCAAGTTCCTAGAAACTACTGATCACAGAAATAAGAAATTAGGTATCCAATGGCAGAGTGTAAAGTAGTCAAATACTGAAACTGAATATTAGATGTGCAACCTCCTATTGGTAAAATACTCCAGACAAGTAAAACGTAAGTTAGAGTTAGCAATTCATAGGATTTAAGCACTGTGAAGATGTCGATCCAAGAGGAAGGGGGGGAAGAAGAGGTTGTTTTCACCCAAATTCAAGGGTCTCTTTTATTAACATATTTCTATCACTTCTGATCTTACCCTCTGAAATAATAATAGTGCCCCTCCCCTCCCATGAAGGGTGTGATTTTCATGTGTAGAAGTTTGCCGTATGCCTTGAGCTTCAAAGAATGTGTATATTTGACTCTGAGATGCAATGCAGGGAAATGAGGTGCGTAGGTCAAGAGGGAGGGTCAGGTGACCAACTATATGTTGTTTGATAATCAGAAGAGGTTGCCGTCCTGTGCTCCGTGTTGTTTTGAACACCTGAAGAAACAACAGTTTACACGCTAGTGTAAACTGGAATGGGGTTTGGTACAGTTAGGGGTAGGGTGGTAGGTGAGGGGGTGGGGTTGCATCACGAGGTATTAAACGTGGTGTTGCTGAGTTAAATGCTACATTATCACATGATGATGTTTTTCAATTGCTTCATTTTCCTTTCAGTGCGAGACATTTTGACGGGATGTGGAGGCGTGTCCAGCGTAGATGTCATCAGTGAGGCCAGTGGAGTCAGTCTGCTACATACAGTAAGTCTCAAGTTGTCTAGAGGTCAGAGGTCATCAAATTTGTCGGGAGAAAGCCAGGACTGATTTATTAGACAGCTAAAGACATGTATATCACAGTAGATACTGTTTTAACGTGGAAGCATCCATTACAAACTGTGCATAGAATGTGTATTTGAAATAGTAGCAAAATCCTTGTCCAAATGCAGGTGGTAAATTTGACTGCAATATACCATCAGCTGCCTGGCTGGATCACATATTCATAGTCATCGCTAGGAAGGTGCATTTGTTTCAGTTTGTGCATTAATATAAATCTTGGGCTTTATCTTATTCTATTGCTGCAATGGAGTATTAGGCATCAAAAGAATATTTATTTATTATTATTATTTTTATTATTTTATTTATTTATGTATTATTATCATTATTTTTATTTTATTATTATTTATGTTTTTGCAGTGTTGTGTTAATGAAGATGTGGAAGTTGCCAGACTGTTGTTGGAACATGGGGCAAATGTTAATGTTCAGGACAATGACCTTTGGACCCCACTTCATGTTGCAGCTGCTTGTGGCACAATTGAAATTGTTGAGCTCTTGCTTCAGGTAAACGACTTTAGTTGTTGTTTTTTATATGTGTGTGTGTGTTTCAATCTTATTTTTTGTGAAAGTAAAGGTGTGTGGGTTTTAAGTGGTCTTATGTTTGGTAACAAAAGTCAGTGGGGTTATTCCCTTCTATGAATAAAGATGATGTGGTTGGTTAAGGAGAGCTGTTTAGGAGGATATGAAATAACTGAAATTCAGTGGAGAATTTGTGATTTATGGTCTTATGCATTTCCTGTTTTCAAGGAGGGGTTTCTTTGAACAGATAGTAATATGGTATTTGGGGTAAGCATTGCTCCTGGACCCATATGGGTGTCAATGTTGTGTCTTCCTTCTTCCCTGGTAGGCTCAATATCCATGCTAATATTAGTTCATAGACACTTATAGTGAGTGAAGAACTCCATTCTGAATTATTAAAGTATTTTATGCTTTTATGAGTCAAAGTTGCGAAAAGGAAATATATGTACCATAATGTATTTATTATTATTATTACTACTGCTACTATTATTATTACTACTATTATTATTATTATAATAATTTGTATTATTATTATATTATTTGTATTATTATTTGTTATTATTATTTATTTTACTTACGTTCTTAATTACTCTTACATATTTTACTTATTCACTCAATTACTTACATACATATTTACTTACGTATCTCTTGTTGAATCTCAATTCTTACATCTGACTGTTTCTATTACTTTATTTTGGCTTTATTAACTGGTGGCATGTTGAATTAAGCCAATCAAATTGTGGAGTTTACTTGAATATTTTCATAAACTTTCATAAAAGTGTTTTAGGGTTGTTTTTTTCCACTGGTCAATTTAGAGTATACTTATACATATGTGAGTGGGTCTGGGAAAAGGAACCTTATGGTGCAAAAATTGAAATTGAGATATAGGCTCCAGAAGTAAGTCATCGGAAAAATTCTTTCTTTCTCCTATTATTGTTTTTTGCAGAATTAGTCTTAGTGACCCTTACTCTACGTCTATGCCGAATTTCAAATGTCAAAACAACTTAAAAGACCCCAAGCGTGCCGTGGAAAGACAAGCTACTTTTTATTCTCTCTCGTTCTCGAAGTACAATAAACGGGGGGTGGGCGGAGTTTCAAAGAAGCAGCTAAAACACGGCATAGCTTTGAGACTACTGCATGCAATCTACAGCTTACCTCTGGTTGAAAGTTTACCACTACAGCGAATAGAGTAGCCAAGGATTCCGACAAGACAGGCTGTGAGACGCTCTGAAAGCTAAAAAGAACTCTACGCAAACTTCGTTAGTCGCCGTAAAAGCGGCTGTACGATTTAATTGCCTATGCGGAGTACGCTGTTAAGTATACAGAAACGTTAATTATACCGGAAGTGGAAATTCAATTTATGTTTTCTCGATTTCTAGTTCAATTGCTTTGCTGAATACAGCCCAGTTCAACTGCCAGTTTCTCTGCACGTCGAAGGCTTTACCCTCCAGTATTTTAGCACTAAGTTGAGATAAATTGTAGCTTTTTATTAGCATAGAAAACTCAATTTTTTTGGTTTGCTCCATAAGGTCCCTTTTCCTAGACCCACTCACATATATATCTTGACATCGCAAGTTCTAGGTTGCCATGCCGATATGTGATCACACATACTTTTAGCATTGAAACTGAATAGACTGCATTTGTCGGCTGAACTAGTGCAAGCACTTTACCAAATATGATATAGTAAGGTGTCATATTTTTTTGGCCGGCAAATACCAAATACAACTTTTGATCAGTCACTATTGTGATAACACCTCCATGCTACAGTGGTTAGAATTTTAATTTCCACATCCGAAGGTCAGAACTTTAATGGCGTGCGAAGTGGTGTGTCTTATTCCCGTGTGCATGTGCTGTTGTGTGGTATTGTGCACTCTCTCGTGTAATGACTTACAAACAATGTCACCATCACACGGTTCCGCTCCATTGCTTGCTCCCTCGTTAATGTCTGGTGTGCTCTATAAATCGTTCTCCATTCTCTGACCACACGGTTCGTATTAACACCTCCTCACTAGGTGGCGGTTGACTCCTTCACTTGTTGGCCACTAATTTATTCTTAAGTGGAGGTTGTTTTGTCTTTATCATGGTGTGTGTGTGTGTGTGTGTGTGTGTACGTGTGTGTGTGTGTGTGTGTGTGTGTGTGCAGTATGGAGCTGATGCCAGCATCCTGGATGTGGATGGTAACTTCCCTAGTGACAATGCGGAATGTCGGACAGTCCTGGGCATGCTCATGCAACATCTGGAGAAATCTCAGGGTGAGTGTAGCCATGGTAACTAATGTGTTCAATAAATGATTTTTATCTGTCAATCTGCAACCTAAAAGTCCGTCTTTTAGTTGTGAAATAGGATATCGTTTACGATAACAGAATGGAATGGAAATTGAGAGATAAGGTCTGCAGAGACATTAAAGGGCAAACTTAACTGGAGACCGAGTAGTGTGTGTGTGTGTGTGTGTGTGTGTGTGTGTGTGTGTGTGTGTGAGTAGGTGGGCTGAGGTTTGTGGGGTCAGAAGTCTAACATCACTGTAATGTACATTTTTTTAAAACAAAGTAGAGGGGGTGTGGTGTTGTTCCTTCTAGAAAGACCACATAATGCCACTTGTGAGTATGCACAGAGCTTTCCATTTGGTATTTTTGAAGTTCGTTTCATCATGAAGATTATAATAATAATAATTATTGTTTCACAATTTCTTTCTCAGCCTTCTTTTACTCATTAGATGTGTTCTCTCTCTTTCACAGGCTTTTTTTTTTTTAAACAATATAGAATTATAAGCAAGCGGTCCTGGGTTCGATTCCCGGCGGCGACCAAATATTTTTAATTCTGTATTGTTTAAAAAAGCCTGTGAAAGAGAGAGAATACATCTAATAATTATTATTAATCATCATCATGATTATTATTATTATTTATTATTATTATTATTGTTAGGGATTGTCAAGAGTGACTTGGCTGGCATACGGTGTCAACAAGCTCGCAACCTCATATCTGCCATAGACCAGTGCATCATGAAGGAGGAGACAGTGGACAGCCGCAATGAAAATGGAGTAGCATTTGTAAGTTGTAATACCAATCCAATGTCTAATGGGATGATGAGGAAAGTGAAGAAAGGGGATTGTAGAGGGAAATGGATGTGGAGTATTTGTTATGTGTGTTGGTAACCCTCAGTGCACAAACTAGCTGTGCCAGACACTGTACTATAAATTGTATGCACACGTACATACTCTGGTAAATAGTAATTGTACACGTGTTCAACAATTTTCATTATTTAAATTCAGTCATGACATTACTGTGCTGGTAAGACTTGAAGCTGATTTACACTGGTTGTGCGCTTTTTTTTCCTTCTTTCTTACTGAAGTCCTTGTCTTTAGTTAATATGTGTTTGTTAAAGTGTGTGTTTGTGTGTGTGTGTGTGTGTGTGTGTGTGTGTGTGTCAATGATAATGTTGAAATTTATCCCATGGAAGGCTCTGTGTGCCAGTGGAACTGAGGGAGAATTCTTTAGTTCCAATGATTTGTGTGCATGTGCTGATAATTCAAATGGGAACTATTTCATTAGATAAGTGGACTTCCAGATTCTGTTTCTACTAGACAAGCAGATAGCTGGAGTGGCGGTGGCAGCCATACAGTGCAGGATGTGGGTCTGGGGTCTGGTGTCACTAATTGTGATCCAACGATGTAGGAAAACTATTTCCTATTTACAGGTTTACACTTCAGAAAGACAAAAATTTCCCGGCCCAATCAGTAAATGTTTGAGACATAGCAAGTCACTGATTTTCCACTTGCCCATCTTGTTTAATGGCTTCAATGAGTAAGTATAAATTACTCAGAACGACAATTTAAGACCTTTTATTAACGTGCTACTTTTTTTTACTTTCGGACTGATTTTTGAGACAACGCTAAGCTGTCAGCTCTGCAGGTACTAGCTTTTGTGGGTAACACCTCTATCGTCATGTCATGATCATGTGAGAGTATAATTTCTTGCTGCCCGCTGTAGTTTTGCTTCCTGCGGGGAAGTTAACTGCAGTGCTGGAAGTGGAGGTTCACGTTGAAAATATATACTGGTGAGTGTTCCTGGCCTGTTTAGCTTCTTCTCTTATGAAGACAGCGTTTACATGTACTGTTTACAGTGCTCGAACTATATTGATATATAATAGACATGTATCTACCCCCAGTGTATAGTAGTGCTGAGGGTTCGCACCTTTGGCGCTTCATTGTTGCTGTTGTTACGTTTTGTTGTTGTTGAGACTTGTAAAAAGTCATATTGCGGCATTTACTTATACACTGAAAACATTAGTGGTAATTTAGTCTGCTTCTGGGCAGACCACAAGTTCACTCAAAGCTACTCGAGGGATTAAGCCCTACAAGTCCAATCAGTAGAATGATTTGGTATTTGGTCTGACACTCTATCAGCCCAGGAAATAATTAAATGTCTTATCGGGGAACTATATGATATGCCCCTGTTGTTACTGACAATTCCACTGGTTGCATGTAAGTTTCAAGGTGGGAAAGAATAGATAGAACTACTGATGACATGTAGGTAGATTTGCACAGGCTCACTCACTGTTGTGTATGTGTGTGCGTGTTTCTAGCTTCACATTGCGGCAGCTAACGGTTACTGTGAGGTGGTGAAGTTATTGCTGGATGCCGGCGCTAACATCCACATCCAGGATGACCTGGGGTACACGCCCCTTCATCTGGCAGCAAAGTTCAACCAGGCAAGATTTAGTAGTTGTATTGATGTGTGAGCTTATGTTTGTGTGTGCATAAGTTGTTGTGCATGTGTTTATATGTATATTTTGTGTGTGTGTGTGTTTATGTGTGCATATGTTTGTGTGTGAATGTGTTGCACTTGTAAGTGAATTTAGTCCGATATGATACGTAAAATACAAATTATTAGGAACGGTATGGTATGTAGTTACACGTATGATGTAATGCACTCTGCCACTGCAGAAGCCCTTAATGATATTCATAGTGATGGTTTGCTGCCTATTAATCCTCAGATGCCCCCAGGTGGAGGTGGGCCACGCCCAGACTGGGCATCGGCGTGTGGTGTCGTGTTAGAGCCACGCGTCTGCTTATAATTAACTGAACCGATTTACCTGCATAACTTGATTTAGTTGTTTGATCTATTGTTGATGATTTTGGTTGTTGTTGTTAATGGTACTAACATTCAGGTAAAATGAAAGATGGAGGTTTTCCCCCCGTAGTAGTGTAGTGGTAGTAGTAGTTGTAGCAGTAGTAGTAATAGTAGTATTGGTAGTACTATTGCTGGATGGCGTCTTCCCACCATCATCCCTTATTATATTGTATCTTAGCCAGTTCACATATAGAAACTGATGTGTGCATGAATCTTTACAGCTTCTCCTATAACATTCCTATACTGCATTTCCTCATCCAGCAAACTGGGCTTTAATTTTTATGTTTTCTTGCAATCTGTCAAACCACTTGCTATTGCCCGCCCAACTCTGGAAATTTGAATTTAGAGTGATTAAATGTATAATTTAAAAAAAATTTGATCAGTGAATCTATGCACACTCTTGTAAGTTTTATTATAATTGTCTAGTGCTATATTTATTTAATTATTGTGTGTTCTGTGTGGGTGCATTTGTGTGTGTACATGTGTATATGTTCATGTATGTGTGTGTGTGTGTGTGTGTGTGTGTGTGTGTGTGTCTGGTCTCTCCAGGTCAAAGCAACTAAACTTTTGTTGAAAAGAAGGGCAGACACCAAAATCCCAAGCCACTGTGGGGAAATGCCAATAGGTAAGGTATCATCATTGTGCAGGGTCAAGGGTAGAGTAGATCAGCGCTTCAGTGACCAGGGGCAGATTTAGGGAGCTACTAGAATACCTTTGTAATGTACTTCCATTTGCTCAAAAATCAAGCTTTATTTTTTTTTTCATGCTTAAATGGCTTATTCACTCATTTCTTCCATTCTGGACAGAAAGAAATACCTTGGTAAATTAGTTTTATTTTTACAATTAAAAAATGTTTCTTGATTTTTGCAGTCTATTCATTTCAGTTTGGACAGTCACATTATAATTCTATTTATAGTATTGAATATAATTGTGTAGGAAATAATTATTGAACTTCTTTTCAAATTTTGGAATTTTTTCTTATCTAACTCCCCACTTGGTTAGGCTCCTCTATGATCTTAATTGCTAAATTTCATTACCCTGTGACCTTTTCAGATCTAGCAGAGAATGATGAGATTCTGAAATTCCTGGAGTTTGCTGGTGGAGGGCAGAAGTTGAGGAGGATCCCCAGCATGCTGGCGTCACACCCGTACCTCTTCCCCGCCTTGCTCTCTCCTGAGGCTTCCCCCCAGGACGTGTTTGGACCTCCTTCTCCATCCATGAAGCGACTGTCTATGGTCGGTGGTCGAACTAGACTCTACAGCATTGACATGGGGGAGTTTGAGAGAGAGAGGATCAGATCCAAACCTAAAGATCAGTGAGGATATAATAATAGAAATTTTTCTCATTCTAACTGCCAATATTGTTAATTTATTTTGGGTTAAGTTTTAATTAACAATATTGGCTGTTAGAACAAGGAAAGTCACTATTATTATAACTATTTCAGCCGAGAATGACTGAATCATTGAAAGAATTATACTACATATGTAAAGAACTCTTCAGACATTTTCACTAGTTATTATTATTTTGTGTGTGTATGTTACGTATTTCAGGAAGACAAAGCCATCCATGGCCAAGTTAGAGGAAGTGTACGAGTCAAGCACTCTGGAAGAGAAGGACACCTATGACGAGGGATCAGATCTCTCTACACAAGGACCCATCCTGGACAAACTCGGAGGATCCTTCTTGAAAAGGAGGCGCAGCGAGCAGGTGCGTGCTACTGAGGCTAGAGGAAGTAAATTATAATTTCAATAAGTTATTATTTTCACATTCTCGAGTTTTGCAAAACAAATAGACTATCTTTTTATGCCCTCATTGCAGCTTCTCTTGCCTGACGCCATGGCAACAGACAACCTGGCCGCACTGTCTGACCTGACTGAAGACATCGTCCTGCAGTACCTCCAGCAACGCTACAGCCAGGACCAGATATATGTGAGTCACTTCAATGCACCAGGGACGATAGGACTTGGCTGAAATGGACTTGAACTGTTGGTGATGCTTTACCATCATGTTTGAAAGGAGAGGCCTTTTAAAATTTATTATTATTATTTTATTTTAAAAAAAAGTTTATAAATACAGAATTGGATGCTGGCTGGTTGTCATAGCTCAGTGGCAGAGCGCTTGTGCATTAAGCAAGCGGTCCTGGGTTCGATTCCCGGTGGCAACCAAATATTTTTAATTCTGTACTGTTTGGGAAAATAATTCAATTTCTTCTAAATTGATTTTTACTTTTTTATGCTATTTTCAGACTTATATTGGGGATATCCTAGTGGCCATAAATCCATTCAAGCAACTGGACTTCTACACTAATCTGGTAAGTGGTGGTTATGGGGGAAAGGTGGGAGGAAGAATAAGGATGAGCAACTTCCATTTCTGTTTGCTTCAGGTGAGTGAGAAATATTCCGCTGACCCCCCAAACAAAACCCTGCCCCCTCACATCTACGCCGTGGGTAACCAAGTCTATCGCAGCATGATGCGGGTGGGTTACCCCCAGTGCTGCGTGATATCCGGAGAGTCTGGGGCCGGTAAGACTGAGACGTGCAAACTCATCGTGCAGCAGCTCCTTTACTTGACTGAGTCGGAGGAGATAGGACTCAACATCAAAATAGAGCAGGTTAGTTGATGTGGGGTGTGGTCAGTGATTTATGTGGGGTGTGGCCAGTGGTTTATGTGGGGTGTGGCCAGTGGTTTATGTGGGGTATGGTCAGTGGTTTATGTGGGGTGTGGCCAGTGGTTTATGTGGGGCGTGGCCAGTGGTTTATGTGGGGCGTGGCCAGTGGTTTATGTGGGGTGTGGTCCGTGGTTTATGTGGGGTGTGGTCCGTGGTTTATGTGGGGTGTGGTCCGTGGTTTATGTGGGTGTAGTCAGTGGTTTATGTGGGGTGTGGCCTGTGATTTATGTGGGTGTGGTCAGTGGTTTATGTGGGGTGTGGCCAGTGATTTATGTGGGTGTGGTCAGTGGTTTATGTGGGGTGTGGCCAGTGATTTATGTGGGTGTGGCCAGTGATTTATGTGGGTGTGGTCAGTGGTTTATGTGGGGTGTGGTCAGTGGTTTATGTGGGGTGTAGTCAGTGGTTTATGTGGGGTGTGGTCAGTGATTTATGTGGGGTGTGGTCCGTGGTTTATGTGGGGTGTGGTCAGTGATTTATGTGGGGTGTGGTCCGTGGTTTATGTGGGGTGTGGTCAGTGATTTATGTGGGGTGTGGTCCGTGGTTTATGTGGGGTGTGGTCAGTGGTTTATGTGGGGTGTGGTCAGTGATTTATGTGGGGTGTGGTTTATGTGGGGTGTGGTCAGTGGTTTATGTGGGATGTGGCCAGTGATTTATGTGAGTGGTTTATGTGGGGTGTGGCCAGTGATTTATGTGGGTGTGGTCAGTGGTTTATGTGGGGTGTGGCCAGTGGTTTATGTGGGGTGTGGCCAGTGGTTTATGTGGGGTGTGGTCAGTGGTTTATGTGGGGTGTGAGCAGTGGTTTATGTGGGGTGTGGTCAGTGGTTTATGTGGGGTGTGATCAGTGGTTTATGTGGGTGTCGGTCAGTGATTTCTGGGGGTGTGGTAGTGTATGGGGGTGTGATCAGGGTTTATGTGGGGTGTGGTCAGTGGTTCTGTGGGGTGTGCATTGCGCTGTGTAAGTGGTATGTGGGGTGTGGTCAGTGATTTATGTGGGTGTGGTCAGTGATTTATGTGGGGTGTGGTCAGTGGTTTATGTGGGGTGTGATCAGTGGTTTATGTGGGGTGTGGTCAGTGGTTTATGTGGGGTATGGTCAGTGGTTTATGTGGGGCGTGGTCAGTGGTCTATGTGGGGTGTGATCAGTGGTTTATGTGGGGTGTGGTCAGTGGTTTATGTGGGGTATGGTCAGTGGTTTATGTGGGGCGTGGTCAGTGGTCTATGTGGGGTGTGGTCAGTGGTCTATGTGGGGTGTGGTCAGTGGTCTATGTGGGGTGTGGTCAATGAGAACTAATGTGGGTACAAATAAACAAGTACACGAATTAATTGTGAAATTATTGAAGAAAATAATAAATAATATAAAAAAATAAATACATGAATAAATATATGAAATGAATTAATGAAGAATAAAATAACTAAAAACATGCTTCAGGATGTATTTGTCAGTTGTAGTAAATTATTTTTATTGGAAGAGATAAAAATAAATTTCAAAATTTTGTCGCATTATCATTTAAATAAATAAACTAGACTGTATTATGCAAGTTGTTTGTTGTTGTTGTTGTTGTCTCTACACAGGTTAATCCGATTCTGGAGGCGTTTGGTAACGCCAAGACGGTCATGAACGACAACAGTTCAAGGTTCGGCAAGTACCTGGAGCTAGTTTTCACACCTGAAGGCAAGTTGCTAGGGGCAACATACAAGGAGTACTTACTGGAGAAGCTCCGAGTTGTGGTCCAGACAAGCAAGGAGAGAAACTTCCACATCTTCTACCTCATGTTTGCTGGTCTCGGGGAAGAGGAGAAAGACAAACTCAAGTTGGCTGACTTGAAGTCCCACAGGTAAGTAGATTACTAGACCACAGGTGTGTAGATTACTAGACCACAGGTGTGTAGATTACTAGACCACAGGCGTGTAGATTACTAGACCACAGGTGTGTAGATTACTAGACCATAGGCGTGCAGATTACTAGGCCACAGGCATGTAGATTACTAGACCACAGGTGTGTAGATTACTAGACCACAGGTGTGCAGATTACTAGGCCACAGGCATGTAGATTACTAGACCACAGGCATGTAGATTACTGGACCACAGGCATGCAGATTACTGGACCACAGGTTGTATATTACTAGACCATAGGTGTGTAGAACACTAGACCACAGGTGCTTAGACTACTAGACCACAGGTTCTTAGATTACTAGACCACAGGTGCATAGATTACTAGACCACAGGCATGTAGATTACTAGACTACAGGTGTATAGATTACTAGACCACATGTGTGTTATACTAGAGTTTACCAATACCATTATGTGTTAACATGTGTGCAAGGCAAGCAACATAATCTCAAATTGAAATTGTTCGTTTGCTTATTTGTTTGTTTAATTATTTAATTATTAATTGATTAATTGATTGATTTTTTCCCAGATGTGTTTCTGGCTGTGGCGAGGACATAGATGGAGGTACTCTAGAGTGGATGGCAGGAGAGTTCCAGGAAGTCAGGGACTCCCTGAAAGCTGTTGGATTCTCAGAGCAGGCAAGACGTGGTCATTTTAGCTTCTCACGTACATAGCAATTTATTAACATCTTGCAGTGCATTAGCTGACTCCACCCACTTGCTAGTAATACAAATGAATAATGGAAATATATGATCAGATGTGGAATTTAGAACTTGTATATGGGATTTGAGATTTTTTTCAGATTCACTATTTGCTCATTTCAGTTGTTGTTTTTTACATTTCAGATTCATTAGTTTCAGTTCAATTCTGATACATTGATATCAGAATCAATTCATTCATTTCAGATTCATTCATTTCAGATTCATTCATTTCAGATTCATTCATTTCAGATTCATTCATTTCAGATTCATTAGTTTCAGTTCTTTGTAAATAATTCATTTCAGAATCATTCTTTCCAGATTTACCAGTTCTTTAAGATTCCTTCTTTATATGCTGTCACCACGCTGTGTGTTTGGACTCTAGGATGAGTCGGAGCTGCTGGAAGCACTGGCTGCAGTTCTCCATATTTGTGACGTCTCGTTCCAGTCTGTTGAGGAGGAAGAAGATGGTGGGAGTGGCAATGTGGGCGTGGCTAGCCAGGATCATGTGAATGTGATAGCCGATCTGCTCCAGGTAGAGCCTGACGACTTGCTGGCCTGTCTCACTACTGAGACTATATACACCAGAGGTAGGTGTGGTCTGAATATTATATGGAAAACTTGAGATAGAAATATTAAGCCCAGACTAAACTAAGTAGTTACACTTGTACCAGTTTAATTCACACTTCCCAAAATTGTTATGGTCCGTGTCAACCTTACCGATTATCTACTCAGTTGGTAATCACCACTTTATTATGCCATGCGAGCCCTGAACTTAACTTGTTACTCTACTAAGCATAGTCAACTGATAAAATGCATCCACCTGGTAAAGTGTAGTCAAAGCATTATAGTAAACGTATAGCCACTGGAAAATGTATGAAGTCCAACTGGTGAAAGTATAAGCCATTTGTAAGTAATGGCAAACCATAGTCAACTGGTAAAGTATGGGGAACCATTAAAGTGTAGTCAACTGGTAAATTATGACCATCCAATCAATTGGTACAGGTAAAGTATGACCAACTGGTAAAGTGTAGTCAACCGGTAAAGTGTAGTCAACCGGTAAAGTGTAGTCAACCAGTAAAGTGCATTAAAGTGTAGTTAACTTGTAAGTCATGATCAACTGGATGATGTTAAGTATTAAACTGACGTGTGATATGTTTACACCAAAGCTTGTGTGTGGCATGACAGATAAAACATTATTTGTTAACCAGGTGAAGAAATAGTGCGTGGGCGTAACGAGGTGCAGGCTAAGGATGGTAGAGATGCCGTTGCCAAGGCTCTGTACGGCCGCATGTTCAGTTGGATAGTGAATGGAATCAACCATCACCTCAAACCAGAAGATCTGGAGTAAGATATTATTATTATTACTACTACTACTACTACTATTACTACTACTGCTACTATCTGCTATTACTATGATCATGAGTTGCTATTTCGGTTGTTGTACTTATATCAGTGGAATTTATTTATTTTATTTATTTATTTATTTATTTTTAATATTGACTAATGATGTTATTGCTTGCAGAAATACTCACTCTCATAAGATTGGCCTTCTGGACATCTTTGGATTCGAGAAATTTGAGCATAATAGTTTCGAACAAGTAAGCAATTTCCGACTCTGCTGCCTACGCAGAGAAAACATAGAAATATTATTACCATACCTCATAGCTGAAGTGATTCTGTACGTGTTAATCCTCAGCATGTATGCGTGCGCGAGAGGGTTACATCACTCAGTCAGTCATTCTGTCAAACAACAACAAGCGGATCTCGAATATGGCAGCCTCCGGAAGATTGGAACACGCATAAAAAATGTTGTGCTGGACATTTTTAGTCCCTTTAATGTGCCAGAATTTTTCGTTTCAACTTATTTGAAAAAGCTAGTTGATTTTAGGCTGTACGATCGTAAGTGATTGTTGGTAACGCCCCCTATAGTCACAACATACTCATGTGAGCAAATTTCTTTGCTGCCACCGGCCCGCAGTAGTTTAGCATTACACTATTGTCAGTGGTTTACCGGAGTGCTTGGAAACTACTAGCGAGGTGAGTGCCGCTTGCATGTTTAGCTTCTCTTATGAAGACAGCAATAAAGTCTACCGTTTCATTCGACTTGCTCAAGCTTTACATATCGACTTGCATGAGCTACATATTGGCATATTCATATTGATACTACTCCTAATAAATTATTTTTTCGGTCTTAGTAATAGCTGTCTAGTGTATAGTAACGCTGAGGGTTTGCACCTTTGGTGCTTCATTATTAATGGCTATCAATGTATTGTACTTCATTTCATAATTTACAAGCTGTCCTGACAGGGTTCAGCGAAATAGCATCAAATGTTGAATACTCACTCACAATCCATTCCCCCCATCCCCAATCCTTGCTTGAAGGCTTTTACTTCTAATCTTTCTAATTGCAACGTACCGTTGTCTTGTTGCTACAGATGTGCATCAACATCGCCAATGAGCAGCTTCAGTTCTACTTCAACCAACACATCTTCCAGTGGGAGTTGGAGGAGTGTGCCCGAGAGGGCGTGGCACTTGCAGACATCCAGTATTCTAATAACACTCCCGTGCTGGACGTGTTTCTGGCGCGGGCTGGTGGTCTCCTGGCTCTACTCGACGAGGAGAGTAAGTTCCCTGGATCCACGGACAAGTCCCTTGCCCTCAAGCTGCACCAGAGCCTGGGGGCCAAGAAGGGAGGGGAGATCTATCATACGCCCCTCAATCAGGGAACTTCATTTGGAGTCTCTCACTACGCTGGCTACGTGAGTATGAATGCTTGGATTATCCCAAGAGTTGGTTGCCTCAGGGAATGAGAACGAAGCTGCTGTGGGTATTGTTTGGTTCACACTGTATTGATTTGAAGAGGTATTTTTAGTTTTCCAAAAAGTGATACATTTTCCTTCAGTGTGGGATCTCATAATAATAATAATAAAAATAACCATAATGACATAATGATAATAAGTTAGCTTATTTAGTATGTAGGTAGTTGATAATTGTATTCGTTTAGAAAAAGGAGTTTAAAAATGACATTAATAATCTCCTCCTCCCCCCCCCCCCCCCCCCCCCCCCCCCCCCCCCCCCCCCCCCCCCCCCCCCCCCCCCCCCCCACCCCGCATGAATCAGTGATTTCATTTACTATGGGATGCAATGTAATTTAGTTGGTCTCTTCTGGGGGTAGATATATTCCAACTGAACTATTTTACAAGTGGTATTTGTTCTTAACTCGATAAACTCTGAAGTATAAATATGTCAGGCATGTCAGGTGTCTGGGGTGAGTCCCACCATAGAGGAGCACTGACAGACTTCTATTGGTGTCTTAGAGTTTTCAATGCTTTACAGCTACAGAAAAGAGCTCTGCTAAGACTCTACTCATTTCCCAATTTTTGGTAGTTATGACTGGTATATCTCACTAGTGAATGGAGAAGTCTAGATAATGCCCTGGTTAAAACACATGTGCTTGTAGTTGTGCAATTAAAGTCTGGTCTTTTATTGTTATGGTATCCATTGTTAGGTGGAGTATGATATGGTGGGTTTCTTGGACAAGAACAGAGACACTCTTCCTCCTGCAGTCACGTCTCTCATGAGAAGTAAGACAGACAGACTGTCTGTGTCACTGATGACCCACTCTCTCGGGTGTTGTGGGCACTGTTGAATGAATGTTTAGCACCATGGGTAGTGCACAAGATTCTGTGAATAAGCAGGGCATGGTATAGTTAAGCATGACATGTGATAGATCACTCATTAATTCTAATGGATATTAGCTGATATGAAGCAGTGGGCCCAGTATTGAAATTCCATTGTGAGATTCTGAGTATTCCGTTTGACAAATTTATTTACATGACCTGATTAGTCATTTCTCTCCATCCCTCCCTCCTTCCCCCACTCC
>WLWD01004791.1_pt1 | contig 24841 bp, 15 predicted proteins | sample 6712731 | NCBI WGS metagenome assembly WLWD01 (sample SAMN12718690, study PRJNA576275) | sponge metagenome | isolation source: marine sponge | host: Mycale hentscheli | place: New Zealand: South Island, Marlborough, Capsize Point | collected 2014-11-01 | reverse complement strand
ATGATGGGTATTGGTGGATGATAGGTATTGAGGGATGATGGGTATTGGGGGATGATGGGTATTGGGGGATGATGGGTATTGGGGGATGATGGGTATTGGGGGATGATGGGTATTGAGGGATGATAGGTATTGATGGATGATAGGTATTGGTGGATGATGGGTGTTGGGGGATGATGGGTATTGGGTGATGATGGGTATTGGGGGATGATGGGTATTGAGGGATGATGGGTATTGAGGGATGATGGGTATTGGGGGATGATGGGTATTGATGGATGATAGGTATTGGTGGATGATGGGTGTTGGGGGATGATGGGTATTGGGTGATGATGGGTATTGAGGGATGATAGGTATTGATGGATGATAGGTATTGGTGGATGATGGGTGTAGGGGGATGATGGGTATTGGGTGATGATGAGTATTGGGGGATGATGGGTATTGGGGGATGATGAGTATTGGGGGATGATGAGTATTGGTGGATGATGGGTATTGGCGGGGAATAAATTATTGTCCGGATCTAAAGTGCAGTCCCAAAGTGTGAACTTGCACCTGCTATTTGAATTTTTAAGTCTACAGGAAGATGGCTACCAAGAGAAGAGGCATTTATAGAAAATATTTGAAGGATCCAGCTGTAAAAGTTCCTCGAACAACTATGTGGCTCCAGAGAAGATCTTTACAGGGCAAACCTCTGTTCATAAGGTAAGAAAGATAAAGTAAATGTGCAACAAGAATAACATAATTGTGATACTTGTGAAATATAGGAATTTCAAGGCCATTCCCAGTAGATCTATCAGTTCTCCTGGCAGATATGCCAGTATAGATAACCATATTCACAGTGAAGTCAACATGAGAGAAAATAGCAATAATTCTGTTGGTGAAATTGAGGCAGGTAGTAAATGCACTGACCTCAATATGTCTGATATTAGGAGCGATGTTAAAAATGACGAAGCTGATGGTGGAAATGGTGGTTTAAATGACGATGGAGATGATGATGAAGATGGAAATGATGGTGGAAATGATGATGGAGAAGATGGAAATGGAAATGATGGTGGAAATGATGATGGAGAAGATGGAAATGGAAATGATGGTGGAAATGATGATGGAGAAGATGGAGATGGAAATGATGGTGGAAATGATGATGGAAAAGATGGAAATGATGGTGGAAATAATGATGAAGAAGATGGAGATGGAAATGATGGTGGAGATGGAAATGATGGTGGAAATGATGATGGAGAAGATGGAAATGGAAATGATGGTGGAAATGATGATGGAGAAGATGGAAATGGAAATGATGGTGGAAATGATGATGGAGAAGATGGAAATGATGGTGGAAATAATGATGAAGAAGATGGAGATGGAAATGATGGTGGAAATGATGGTGGTGGAAATGGTGATGCTAATTTTATATATAATGAATCGGATGATGAATACAATAATTTTGAAGATGAATTAAATAATGAAGCTTATAATGACGATAGTGGTGACAGTGAGTTTGGCGAGGAAGCTGGTAACAATGAAGGCAGTAGTGGCAGTGAGCCTGATGGTGAGGAAGATGACATTGGGAGGTTGCTTATGGAAGATGAGTCAATTCCAAGTGATATGTTTCAACCTTTATATCCAGGTGCGGTAGTTACCATCTGTGGAGCACATTGTGCTATTATGTCATATGCTGTGAATAATAAATTACCATATTCGGCCATTGGAAACCTTTTAAAATTACTTCATCTCTTATGCCCTGCTTCTAGTCAATTGCCTTCTAGCTATTATAAACTCAGAAAGTTTTTTCAAAGTTTTACTTCTAGCTATAAAAAGCAACGCAAGTGTGCTGAGTGTGAGGAGAGTTCAAGAAGTGAGCAGTCATGTCATGGGAGAGACGGCTATTTCATTCAAATACCAGTGGAAAAGGCTCTGAAGACTATAACCCAGAGTAAGTATAATCTTAAGTGAATGGATTTACTTTATTAATTTACTTAATAATGATGTGCACACAATGTCCATCCCTGTGCCATACTCCACACTCCAAAACAACACATAAATATAAATGTGCAGGGTCCAAAGCAGCATTCAAATTATCAGTGGGCCTAAAAGGGAACTCTAGAGATTGCATTCAATTAGTCGATGCAATTGAACAAAATGTTGAATGACACCACTAGTATTAATTCCTTGGTCAGAATATTTAATGGAATGTAATTTGAGTAATTTTTGTATTTGTTTAACATAGATCATTGGAACAATCTTCATTATCCACTGCACAGCTCTCTCCAGGATGGTTATATCCATGACATATGGAACGGAGAAGCTATCAAACCTTTAAAGGACTCATTCTTCAATTGTCCAGAACATTTAGGTTTGACTCTTTCAACTGACGGAGTTCCAGTATTTAAATCTTCCCAGGAAAGCTTGTGGCCAGTATATCTTGTAGTCAACAACTTGCCTCCAGGTATTCGCATGAACAAAGAGAATACAATTCTTTGTGGTATTTGGTTTGGACCCAAACCAGCAATGAAGTCTTTGCTACAACCAGTAGTAGATATGCTAGAATCGTTGCATGCTATAGGTATATCTATGAAAATTTATGGTGATGTTAAAACAATACATGCAGTATTGTTGAATGGTATATTTGATTTAGTAGCGAAAGCACTAGTGGTAAATATGGTACAGTTTAATGGACAGCATGGTTGCTTGACATGTACTCATCCTGGATCAACTCATATTCGTGGTCGACGTGTTTATCATCCAAACACTCAAGCAGAATTACGAACACATGCCAGTATACTTGATGCAGCACAGCAAGCAGAAAGACTCGGTGTAGTAGTGCACAGCATTAAGGGTACCTCAGTGTTAGCAAAAACCATAGATCTTGTTGATGGAATCCCAATAGACTACATGCATGCGGTACTTGAAGGTGTTACTCGACGGTTGCTGCATGCCTGGTTTGATTCTGAAAACCACCGTGAACCTTTTTATCTTGGTAGATATCTTAATCAAATTGATAAAAAATTTCTAAAGCAAACTCCTCCTTCAGAATTTAGCCGGATTCCTAGGTCAATAAAAAAGCACCTACGATATTGGAAAGCTTCTGAGCTTCGCTCTTGGCTACTATTTTACTCTCTTCCTCTATTACTGGATTTTATGCCATCTCTCTATTTACATCATTTTTCCTTACTTGTGAGTGCAATGCACATTCTTCTGATGGATTGCATTTCTACCTCTCAGGTAAATGCTGCAGAATTGATGCTTGAAGATTTTGTTACACTGCTTCCTGAACTATATGGAGAAAAGAGTTGTACTATGAATGCACATTTACTTTGTCACTTAACTAAGTATGTAAGGCTTTGGGGACCACTTTGGACACATTCTGCTTTTGGTTTTGAAAGCTACAATGGACATCTTAAGTACTTGTTTCATTCTAGATCGAATATTTTAGATCAGTTAGTCTTCAATTTAGACATTCAGCAAACGCTACAGCTTTTGTATCCTAGAATGGCAGATATGGAATCATATGAAACATTAAAATTCTTAGAAACTTTGGGAGGCAAAGTTTTAACAAGAAATATGAATAAGATTGCTGAACATTCGTATATTTTGGGGAAGACTCTAAAGAAATACATTACCATTGAAGACAGCCGAGTGCTTGGTATTGTGTGTGGTCACATTGAAATATTTACAAGACTATATCATCATGGAACCATTTATCACTCTCATTCTTACAACAAAGGTGGAAGCAAACGCAACAACCAGGTTTGCTGTTTTAATATTGACGGTCAAAAGTTTGGACATTTACAATACTTTACTTTAAACCCACAACCTGCTGCAATTATTAAAATCTTTGAACCAACTGGTGATACACTATTAGGACGTGCTGGCCATTCATGTCGGCCAGCTTCATGATGAGACCGGCAGAATGCCAGGTACCTTCTCTGTGCACTATTGTAACTTCTTGGTATCTGAACAATGGCCCCTCCAGTCTGCTCCCGACAGCCAGGTACGCCAGGACTGCCACTACAGGGCATATCGCAGTGCCTGTCTTCCCCAGGTACAGGTGAACACCTTGTCTAAACGGGTCGGTCTTAGACTGTTTCAGGAAGACCTGCAGGACCCTGGGGTTAGCCTGGTTGTCTACGGCAATGTCTGACCTCGTTAGGTGCACTGACGGGTCAAATTCGTGGTCGCTGGGTACGGTCATCTCCCCCGTGCGGAGGAATCCGAAGAAACCGAGACAGCATGCTGCCCAGAGCATCACCTTGTCCGGCTCCCTGCTCTCACCCTCCCAGATTGACTTGATTCTCCGGAGAATCGCTGGAGAGACTGGCAGCCTCTCTCGTTTTCTCACTCCCGCTTCTGCTTCGCAACGTTTCACTCCTCTCAGTGTATACTCTAGCCGGTGCAGCCGGCTGTCAAACGGGTCAGGCATTCCCTCTCTGATGTGTAGATACCGCACCCCCGATAGGTAGCACTTTATCGTTTTGTGTTTCAGCCTCTCGGTAGCCAGCTGGGCCACGAACCGGCACAGACGCTGCTCCGTGGTTGGAATTGGTCGTGCTCCCTCTGACCGGCAGAATGCCAGGTACCTTCTCTGTGCACTATTGTAACTCCTCAGTGTTGCAGCCGCCAGGCCCTTCACAAAGTAGTGACGAGCAACTCTGTCCAGCTCGTTTCGGTCCAGTCCGGCTGACTCATCACCAGTGTTTGGAGTACTGTGGCTGGTATGGTGGTTGGATACTGGCTCGCTTGAGGCACCTGCAAATAAAATTGGGGGTAATTATTCCGAGAGAGGGCATCCGCTGCCCCATTGTCCCTCCCCGGGATGTGCTCCGCCCACAAGGTAATATTGTGGTACGCCAGGAAGAAGAAGAGGCTTCTCATCAGGTGCATTGCTCTTTCAATCTTACTCCTTCCCGAGTTCAGTACCGCCACTGTGGCCGCATTATCGCACAAGCACCTGACGGTCTTTCCCTTCCAGTACTGTCCCCACACCGCTGCCCCTATCACTATTGGCAGCAACTCCTTAATCATGATGTTCACTCCTTCCCACGATTGGGGCCACTCTAATTGAAACCAGTCTCCGCTGGAGTTAAAGGCTCCACATCCCCACGAGCCAGACGCATCTGAGGTCAAGGTGATATCCCATCTACCTCTCCTCGCACCTGCCATCATACTCTGCCCGTCCCACTTTGGCAGGAAGTAGAACCACCACTGCAAGTCAGACCTAAAGCCTTTGTTAAGCCTGATGCGGTGGTGTGGCTCTTTAGCAACCGCTAACAGCTCGATCATCCGGCGCAAGAAGCTCCTGCCTGGTCTCACAGCACAGCATGCATGTTGGAGCAGGCCAATCAACGATTGCAGCTCTCGCTTGGTGCTGCATCTCCTACCCTTCCACGACCTGATCTCTCTCTGGAGTCTCTCCAGCTTATCGCTTGGGAGCCGCACTGTGAGGTTCTCCGTATCTAACTCCATGCCGAGGAAAGTTAAAGTGGTGGCTGGGCCTTCAGTCTTGTGCTCTGCAATAGGCACGCCCAACCTCTGGCACAAACCTAATGCTATCTCGAGCTCTCTCTCTCCTCCATGTGGGTCGGGTGAGCCTATTATCAGAAAATCGTCCAGGTAGTGGATAGCGTCCACTCCTGCCTCACTCACGATCCATAGCAGCGCATCTGCTAAGGCGTTATAGATTTTCGGAGCCGATCTCAGCCCGAATGGCAGCACTGTGTCGATATGCAAGACACCTCTCCACCTCATCCCTAACAGGTGTCTGTCCTCTGGGTGCACGGGCACGGTTCGGTAGGCACCCTCGACATCAAATTTTGCGAGCCTGGCCCCTGCGCCCCGTCTCAATATTCTCTGCACCGCTCTGTCTACAGACGTGTAGGATAGGGAGCACAACTCCGGCTCTACACCGTCATTGACACTGTGCCCTTTTGGGAATGACAGGTCCACTATCAATCGCCACTTTCCCGGCTGGTGTCTCTTCGGGATTACTCCGAATCTGTTAATTTGAACCGGCTGGGACCCCGGTTCTCCGCTACCACAATCACTCTACCTGTGGCCCTCTCTTTGGCCAGGTACTCGTCAACCACTGCTGGGTTGACCTCCGCCGATTTCATGTTCTTTGAGGCTGGTTTGCACATTTTTGCCCCGTACTCAAACCCGATGTGAAATCCCTGGCTCAACCCCCGCATCAAGTAGCTCACATATGTCCTGTCTGGGTGAGTTCTCAGTGCCTCTTCCCACTCCTCTACCCGCATTGGTGTGGTCACTCTGCTCCACTCTACTGGTGTCACCTGACCTCCAACCGGCCTCCTCTCCTCGAACGCAAGCAGGTGCCTTGTGTAAGTGTACCTCCCACCACCTACATCACATCATGGGTGGTGTGTCATTTAACCCCCTCTTGCCATCGATTCCTCGCACTGCCCACTATTGTTATTATTGTTATTATTCATATTATCCTTATTTATTTATTTATTCATTTTTTATTATTAATATTACTATTATTATTAGCTATTACTATTATTATTATTGTTGATGCGGGTTCTGACAATGGAAGTATCCAATGCGAATCCTGAATTAAAGACAGTCCTGAGTGTATGTATTAGAAGCTAGAATATATAACTCTCATGGGTTGTAATTCCACTGACAAGTTACACTGTCTCCACACACACACAGAATTAGATATATTGGTTAGACAAGTTTGATATAAAATAGTAGACCACAAGCACTAGAGCTGATGACCACTAAATACAAGAGTCAAGTGACCACAAGTATGAGATAAAACTAAAGATAACAAAAAACAGCTAACATGGAAACAGCTGGAAAGCATGCGCTAACAACTGACCAATCAGCTGCCAGCACACACCAGGGGAGCGGAAGTAGTGGAAAGTGGTAGGACAACAACAGGAAATAATAAGATTAAAACACACAAAATAAAGTGAGTTAATTATAAGTGTTACACAGTGTTCAGTGGCCTGAACATTCTCCCCCCTCCTTCGACTGAGGTTGAAGGTCTTTGTTCTCTCCTTGTGGAACTAGTAGAACAAGTTTTACGATAGGTCGAGTATAAATTCCTTTAGAAGTACGAATAGTCACTGTACGCACACATCCATCTGACCCAGGGTGTAGTTTAGTAACAAGTGCTAGTGGCCAGGAATGGGTGAACAGTACTTGATCCTTCACGAGGACAATATCTCCAACACGAAAGTTCCTGTGCGGTGATTTCCATTTGTGTCGCTTTTGGAGTATCTGCAAGTACTCTCTTGACCACCTTTGCCAGAACTCAGCCGAGACCTTTTGGCAGAGATTCCATCGCTTGACAGATGACATAGGCAAGTCTTTCAATGAGAGTTGAGGTAATGCAGTGAGAGGTCTTCCCACCAAAAAGTGGCCTGGAGTAAGAACTTCCAATCCATCCTCAGGTAAAGTGTTTAAGGGACACAACGGACGACTATTGAGAATAGATTCAACATCAACAAGGACAGACCAGTATTCCTCCACAGTTAAACTTTGTGAGCCAAGAAGTTTCTTCAGCAGTGACTTTGTGGATTTGACTGCGGCTTCCCACAATCCCCCAAAGTGTGGTGCTCGCCCTGGTGAAAATTTCCAAGTGATGCGGTTAGATGTGAAGTATTCGCAAATTTCTTGTTTGCTTTCTTGAGAATCCAAATGTTGGTATAGTTCCTGGAGTTCTCTATTAGCTCCAACAAAATTAGTGCCATTATCACTAAGCACCTCAACTGGACAACCACGTCTTGCCACAAATCTACGAAAGGCTGCAAGGAAGTCAGCAGTAGATAAACTGGAAACTAGCTCAAGATGTACTGCCTTGGTAGCTAGACATATGAATAGTGAGATATAAGCCTTGACATAGCTTGGCTTCCGAGTATGTCCACGTTTGAGGGTGACTGGACCAGCAAAGTCCACTCCAGTCTTGGAGAATGGTGGAGCTGGCATGATTCTGGCTGAGGGTAGTTCTCCCATAATTTGACTAGATGTCCTAGCATATGTCTTCTGGCAGACAACACAGTTGCGAGATATGTTTCTGACAAGTCGTCGAGCTCCAATCATGTAGTAGCACTGTGCAAGTAAGCCCATCAGAAGTGTAGGACCTGCATGGAAATGGACGATGTGAAGATGATGCACAATAAGTTTACTAAGATGTGCCTTCTTGTGCAAAATGACTGGATGACATTGACTATAAGACAAGCCAGACTGGGATAGTCTTCCTCCAACACGTAGTACACCATGACAGTCCAGGATAGGATGAAGTGAGTGAAGAGGACTTGAAACTGATACAGCCATTTTAGTCTTGAGAGCAGCGAGTTCTTTGGACATGAAATGTTGCTGATGCAATTTGAATATTACAGTTTCAGATGCTTGAAGTTCCTGCACAGACAGTTGAGATGAGAAGACCCTGTCTGGCAGTTTGCTCCTTGCATTATTGATGAACCTGTACATCCAAGAGACCACACGAATTAGCCTTGAAAATGATGAAAATCTGGAAGTGATATCCTCATTAGGTTGATGGGTCTCAATAGTGAGTGCTGTAGACTTCACATCTGGGAGTGAAGTAGTGTGTATCTGTAACTTATGTACTGGCCAGTAGTCAGGAGGCTGTGAGAGCCATGATGGACCTGACCACCAAAGTTGAGATTTAACAAGCACTCCTGCTGTGGTTCCCCGAGATCCAAGGTCAGCAGGATTGTCTGGAGAGGATACATGTCTCCAGTGATTAGCTGGAATTCGATCGACAATTGACACAACACGATTGGCCACATAAGTTTTCAGACGGTGTGGTGATGTGTTAATCCAACCCAGAGCAATGGTAGAATCGCTCCAAGCGAAAACATCCTTCATATCAATGTTGAGCTCTCTACTCACTGTAGATAGTAGTTTGCTCAACAAAACTGCAGAACACAGTTCTAGTTTGGGTATAGTTTGAGTCTTCAGTGGAGCCACTTTAGACTTGGCTATCACCAGTGTAGTTGAAACTGAAGTATCAGTGTAAGTAGCCCGTATGTAAACTACACCAGCAAATGCTACTTGCGAAGAGTCACAAAAACCATGTAACTGTAGATTAAGTCTTTCTTTGTTGTGATGGTAGTAGTAGCGATGAATTGGAAGCTCTGTCACTAAGGGTAGTTCCTTTCTCCAAGTCTTCCAGTAGTCAGCTAAATCTTGTGGAATAGACTGATCCCATCCAATCCCAAGTTGCCAAATCTTCTGAAGAAGTATCTTCAATTTTACTGTTACTGGGGAAAACCAGCCCAACACATCGAACGTCCTGGCTACATCCGATAAAACCTGACGTTTGGTTGGTAAGTCAATATTCTCAAGTGTTGGTGTAGCAATGTGTAGTGAGTCATTGGCTGTGTTCCAGTGAACACCAAGGGCTTTATGACATGAAGATGGAGCAGAAATCAATTGAACTTCATCCTTCTCTAGCAAACCCTCTGGAATCTTTGCCTTCAGATCAATAGAGTTTGATCTCCACTTTCTTAGAGTCATCTGTGCTTTGTCCAGAAGATGGTTAAGTGCCTCTCGTATGTGTGTAGCTTCTTCCAAGTTGTTTGCACCAGTAAGACAGTCATCCACATAGAATGACGAGTGAATGAGAGCTGATGCCTCAGGAAATTCCTGCTCATAGTCGCTAGCTAGCTGCCGCAGGACTTGGGTAGCCAAGAAAGGAGAAGATGTTACTCCAAAAGTTAGTCTGGTCATTCTATAGTCCTGGTATTGTCCAGCTTTATCCTTGACTACATAGCGATGTAAGTCCCGGTCATTAGAGTGAAGTGACACCTCTCTAAACATCTTTGAGATGTCCGCTGACATCCCAATGACATGTTGTCTGAAGCGAAGTAAGATATTAGTTAGGAGAGGATAGAGTGTTGGACCAGGTATGAGTGTGTCATTCAAAGAATAACCTGAAGTTGTACGAGCTGAAGCGTCGAACACTATTCTGAGTTTGGTGGATGTGCTAGATTCTTTCACAACACCGTGCATTGGCATGTAAAAGGTCTGAGAGTCTGGTTTGGTAAGATCAGGAGTAGGTACCAGTTCAGCATGGCCAAGTACAGCGTACTCATCCACAGCAGTCTGAAAGTCTGACCACTTGCCACGCTTGATAAGTAAGCGTTGGTTCTGCTCATATCTCCTGATAGCTTGAGAACGAGAATGTCCCAATGGTGGAGCTGTTTCCCTTCTGGGGAGTTGGACTATGTACCGACCATCATTTTCCCTTGACACAGAATCCTTGAAATGGGTGATAGCAACTTGGTCATCATGAGATAACTGGTCAACATCAGAAGGAGGTTCCTCAGTTTCCCAAAATGCCCGTAGCAAGTCATTGGTGTCAGCGTCTATACTAGCTTTACAACAGATATGAGCAGTCACTACTTGGGAAGGAGAGGTGCAATAGCCCCCAATGACCCAACCAAACATGGTATTGACACTATAGAGGTCTGAAGTAGGTGAGTTCAAAAATCCTTGTCGCAGTATGCGATGGATGATGTCTTGTCCCAGCAAAAGATCTATCCTGCCAGGAGAGCCAAAGCTTTGGTCAGCTAACTCCAACTTACTAGTGAACTCCAAGTCCTTGTGACTTGTGATATCATTTGCAGGAGTATTTCCTGTTATTGAAGTAACAACAGATGGAGAAAGTTGGAGAGGTTGTTCGTTCGGCTTGTTGGCTGCCTTGAGAGTAACATTCACCTTGAAGTTGCTAGTAGCGGCATGTGATTCTGCTAGACCCTTGATAGAAGTGGCAAAAGGAATACGTTTTGCTTTGAGAGCAGTAGCTACTTTGTTAGTTAGAAAAGATAAGGTTGAACCAGGATCAATCATGGCTCTCACCAGTTGTGCATGACCATCAGTTTCAAGAAGAACTTGACAAGACCAGACGAGAGCAGTCTTGTCAGGAATAGTCACAGCAAGTGAGGAAGCCTGAGCAGGAGCAGTTGAAGTGACTGGTGTTTGAGAAGTAGTTGTTGGAGCCTGAGAAGTAGTGGTGGCTGGAGCTTGAGAAACAGCTGGGGTCTGAGAAGTAGTAATAGTAGGTCGGTCAGGCTGGTGAAGGAGAGTGTGATGTTTTCCAGCACATACTTTACATAGTGACTTACTAGTACATTGTCTAGAGGAATGATTAGTACCCAGACAATTGAAGCATGCTTGCAGTGATTGAATAGTTTGATGGCGAGATGATACATCACGAGACTTGAACTCTGGACACAAGTACAATGGGTGCTTCTCAGATGGACACAGTTTGCAGTGGACCAGTTCCTTTGCATGCAGGGAGAACTGTGACTTATTGGATTTTGTAGTTGATAATCCATTAGTCTGCCTGGAGAAAGGCTTGTGAGAAGATGGCTTGACATCACGACTGCAATCTTTGCCATTGTAACTAAGAACAAGTTCTCGCTGGTCACAGAAGTCTATGAGCAGACTTCCAGGTGGAATGCTAGACTGATCTTTAGTGAATAGGCGCCACTCCTCTAGGAGCTTGTGACTCATGTGAGTTTCCATTATTGCTGTAAACACCTGATCTGCAGAGCCATCACCATAGCGTAGTAGAATATTCCTGTACTTGTTGAATTCTTTGACCATGTTGGCCAAACCAGTACGTGAGTAAGAGGCATTAGGAATATTCATCATTCCACGTAAAGCTTCAGTGAAAACCTCCTTGGGCTGGTCATACTTCCTTTGTAAACGCTTTTCCACTTCTTTAAAACTATCACCATTCCTAATCGAATCTGCAACAATATCCTGAGCAATTGGATCTTTCAAACAGTCTTGAAGGTAGCTAAGTTTCTCGTCATCTGTGATCCTCTTAAGCTTTCCGACATAATCTTGGAACCTCCTCCAGAAGGAGCGCCAGTCAGCAAGATCACCTTTGAAGGTAGGTAGAGGAACCATACGAGCTTTCTTCTCATGACGATAAGTGTCTTCAGAGTCATCGTGAACCGCTATTGGTGTTGTAGCTGATGTTTCTGGAGTTGCCCTCTGCTTTAGTCTGGTCAGACGGCGTCGTAGGTCCTTAGCATGGGCCTTAAGTGAAGCTATTTTGGAAGCACCAGTAGAACAAGAGCTGATACGAAATTCATCTAAAGCTTTCTGAAGTCTGGGGAGTTCAGCTAAAAATACATCTTGTAATTCCGCAGTATCAACTTCCTCCCAGTCCTCAACCTCATGACTGAGAGTGTCAAACATTCTGTAGCACTCACGTTGCTCCATCATGGAACTGATGCGTAGCCTTGCATCATCCGCAAGTTTAGTGAAGTCATGATAATAGTTCTCTTCTTCAGTAGCGGGAGACTCCAATGACTCATAGTTAATTGTGTAAGCATCTTCTGCCCGCTGTAAGAGTTCAGACAGATGATCAAGAGTGTATCTGTCTCGATGACTAGGCTCAATAGATTCCTGAGTTTGAATCTGAGTGATGACTTTTGTAAGGCTGCTCTTTGCAGTAGAACGACGTTTTCGATACTCTGATGTAGCCATTTTCAAAATAGATGAGAATGAGATGTCCAATAGCAATTACAATTTCAGTTATTACTTTGAATAGGTCAAAGTTGTAGCCACAGAAGTAGGTTAGAATTTAGTTGAGTTGAAGAATAGTAGAGGAGATAACAGATAAGCTAGTTGCTTTATCCGGCTCGAAGGACCAAAAAATGTATGTTGATGCGGGTTCTGACAATGGAAGTATCCAATGCGAATCCTGAATTAAAGACAGTCCTGAGTGTATGTATTAGAAGCTAGAATATATAACTCTCATGGGTTGTAATTCCACTGACAAGTTACACTGTCTCCACACACACACAGAATTAGATATATTGGTTAGACAAGTTTGATATAAAATAGTAGACCACAAGCACTAGAGCTGATGACCACTAAATACAAGAGTCAAGTGACCACAAGTATGAGATAAAACTAAAGATAACAAAAAACAGCTAACATGGAAACAGCTGGAAAGCATGCGCTAACAACTGACCAATCAGCTGCCAGCACACACCAGGGGAGCGGAAGTAGTGGAAAGTGGTAGGACAACAACAGGAAATAATAAGATTAAAACACACAAAATAAAGTGAGTTAATTATAAGTGTTACACAGTGTTCAGTGGCCTGAACAATTATTATTATTATTATTATTTTTTTTTTTGCACTTGTTATTACCGATACCAGTACTGCTATTGACATTAATAGGAATCTCATAATTCACAATCACATGGCAAAGCAACACATCACTATGGATTATGACCCCTCCCCCTCGTGATAATTAGATGTTCCGTTCATGTTTCAGAATGATCTCTGGTGGCCACGAGCTCCTACAGCTTTTTCACCTTCCCAGGGGCGATTCTGGCATGCCGACCTCCTGTGGCTGCCAGAACACTTCGAGCACACATGCTCGAAACGGCAGTAAGGCAATGCACAGTTGCCGTCGTTCCATGCGAAACATGCTCCTCGCCTCCGCTGTCGGCCTCTCTCCTCTCTCTCTTTACCAGGCTCTCGTCTCTCCTCTCTCCTGGAGCTCTCCCGGTTTGTATGCTGGGGGCGTAATGCACACTCCTCCTGTGAGTGGTCTGCCAACATGCAGTACCCGCAACTCCGACCCTTGCCTCCATGAGCTGCAAAAGTGGTCAGGTAGAGCGACTGGTTCAATTTAGAGAAGTCGGTCTCTTCGAAGTCGGTAATCTGCTGGCGAAAGGCTGCATCATAGAGTAGCCAGCCCTTCCCCCCGCACCTTCTGTATTCGGAGACAATCAACGCCTGATAGGCGAGGAGCTCCTTCCATTTCCCCGGGTACTGAGTGCCAACAACTGCCGCGTACGCTGAGAAACACTGTACCCAGCTTAGAATGTCAGGTATCTCCCGTCTCCGGGGCTGGGACGACTCCCCTTCTCCCGTTCCCTTCCTCCTCTCGGCCTCCACATTATCCCGCAGCAGTTCGGCCATGTCCACATACTCGCCTCTTAAAATCTTTTTGACTAGTCTGGCCGGAACTGCTGGGAGAGCTTCACTCAGCAGGAATGGTCTCCCCTCTACCTTCTTGGTGGATCCACTCCTCTCTTTCCTCTCGGTGACCTCCTCCCCCGCAGTTGACACTCGTGAGGGTATCGTACTGGGAAAGGTTCTCAAGTCGAGGCGTCTCACCTCCTCTGGCTCCAGCGCCTCACCGAGCCTGCCACCTGCAGGAAACATTGAGCCCGATCATGCTACTATGTCACCCACTAAACTCCCGCCCTTACACTCGGGCTCTCTGGGTCGCTTACCCTTACGCTCTGTTCCCAGAGTCGCTTACCCTTACACTCCATTCCCGGGGTCGCTTACTCTTACACACTAATCGACGGGTCGCTTACCCTTACACTCTATTCGGAGGGTCGCTTACCCTTACACTCTATTCGACGGGTCGCTTACCCTTACACTCTATTCGAAGGGTCGCTTACCCTTACACTCTATTCCAAGGGTCGCTTGCCCTTACACTCTATTCGGAGGGTCGCTTACCCTTACACTCTATTCGAAGGGTCGCTTACCCTTATACTCTATTCCAAGGGTCGCTTACCCTTACACTCTATTCGAAGGGTCGCTTACCCTTACACTCTATTCGAAGGGTCGCTTACCCTTACACTCTATTCGAAGGGTCGCTTACCCTTACACTCTATTCCAAGGGTCGCTTACCCTTACACTCTATTCCAAGGGTCGCTTACCCTTACACTCTATTCCAAGGGTCGCTTACCCTTACACTCTATTCCAAGGGTCGCTTACCCTTATACTCTATTCCAAGGGTCGCTTACCCTTACACTCTATTCCAAGGGTCGCTTACCCTTACACTCTATTCCAAGGGTCGCTTACCCTTACACTCTATTCCAAGGGTCGCTTACCCTTACACTCTATTCCAAGGGTCGCTTGCCCTTACACTCTATTCCAAGGGTCGCTTACCCTTACACTCTATTCGAAGGGTCGCTTACCCTTACACTCTATTCGAAGGGTCGCTTACCCTTACACTCTATTCGAAGGGTCGCTTACCCTTACACTCTATTCCAAGGGTCGCTTACCCTTACACTCTATTCCAAGGGTCGCTTACCCTTACACTCTATTCCAAGGGTCGCTTACCCTTACACTCTATTCCAAGGGTCGCTTACCCTTACACTCTATTCCAAGGGTCGCTTACCCTTACACTCTATTCCAAGGGTCGCTTACCGTTACACTCTATTCCAAGGGTCGCTTACCCTTACACTCTATTTCCCAAGGGCTGCCTACCTTAACTCTATCGACGGGTCGATTACATTACAACTCTATTCGAAGGTCGCTTACCCTTACACTCTATTCGGAGGGTCGCTTACCCTTACACTCTATTCGACGGGTCGCTTACCCTTACACTCTATTCGACGGGTCGCTTACCCTTACACTCTATTCCAAGGGTCGCTTACCCTTACACTCTATTCCAAGGGTCGCTTACCCTTACACTCTATTCGAAGGGTCGCTTACCCTTACACTCTATTCCAAGGGTCGCTTACCCTTACACTCCATTCCAAGGGTCGCTTACCCTTATACTCTATTCCAAGGGTCGCTTACCCTTATACTCTATTCCAAGGGTCGCTTACCCTTACACTCTATTCCAAGGGTCGCTTACCCTTACACTCTATTCCAAGGGTCGCTTACCCTTATACTCTATTCCAAGGGTCGCTTACCCTTACACTCTATTCCAAGGGTCGCTTACCCTTACACTCTATTCCAAGGGTCGCTTACCCTTACACTCTATTCGAAGGGTCGCTTACCCTTACACTCTATTCCAAGGGTCGCTTACCCTTACACTCTATTCCAAGGGTCGCTTACCCTTACACTCTATTCCAAGGGTCGCTCACCCTTACACTCATCTGCTTGCCCTCACACTTTGCTCCGGGGTCGCTTACCCCTGCTCGTCTACAGGGCCACATTCTATGCCCTTTCCCTTTGCTTTGTTCTCCCTACTGGGGTCGCTTACCCCACCAGGGGACACTTGCCCCTGTACTTTAGGGGACGACCCTCCTCATGGTCAGCTCTACCCATGCTATAGACCTTAGTTAGTTACTACTATTTATTATTATTATTTATTTTATTATTGTTACACATCTATATATATACACACATGGTGGCCCTTATTTCTATGCATTCCTCCCCTCAACTCACAAAACCAAAATTTTTTTTTTTTTTTTTTTTACTCTTGCCTCCTGTAATGCCTTCCACGACCTTCTTGCTTCCCCCTCTGTCTTCCCTAGTACCTCGCCTACATACCTCTTGACCCTGCTGGGATGCCTTCTGTCCCTCTCTCAGATGAACCACTGGGGCCTTCCTCCTCCCGCTCTCTCGGCCCTGGTCCATCTCTCGCCTCCGCTGGTCTTGTCTCCGTGGGCGCCTCTCCTCCTGCCGTTGTTGACTCTCCCGTCGCGGATTCTCCCCTCAGACGCTCGGTCACTCCAGCTATGATGGCGTCGATCACCCGGGAGTCTAGTGGAACCGCGGTCACCTGTGGTGGTCTGGTAGCGCCTGATGAAGATTCTCCTACCATCCTTGTTGGGTCCGCCATCGCGACTCTCACTTAAATATTGTCGACGCAGATTCGAACCAGCAACTATTAGATTAGGTACTTGCTCACTCAACGACTACGCAACGCAACACCTCACAAAATATTGTCGAGCAGGATTCGAACCACAATCTATTAGGTTACTTACTTGCTCACTCAACCACTAGCTGGAAGCAAATATATTGGGCCACTGTAAGGAAATTCCTGTTCCCTATTCTCACAACATCAACTGAAAATCACACAATATAAAAAAGCAATGCTTCATAGTGTCCTTAAAAATAGGGGAAAGAACATCCAGCAAAATCATATGATGACTAAGCTATCAGGGTGTCATACAGGATTCTGCGCTGGGGGTGGGAAACGCTGATGTACTTACACGAAGCCAGACTCATTTTTGAAACCCACACTGCTTTGATGGACATGCCTATGTGAAAGTGTATATGTATACCTTACACTGATCTGTGCTTTGTCACATAATTCAAGCTTATAGCTACTTACTAAATTAAAATTCTGGAGGGGGGGGGAACTATGGCTTGGAGGGTGTGGGGGATTTCAGGGTGCTCCTACCACCTCTGCATGAAACCTGGTTATACAAGCTAATATGACACTGTGCTTCTGAAGCTGTGTTTAGAATAATTCAGTCACTAGAAACCATTCCAACATGCACCCACACTTTCTCACAAGAAATGAAAATTGTGCGCTTAGAGAAACTGACCAATTTACTGATATTGCATTGCAGATACACAATACAAAGGGATAATCGCATAGTAAACTGTTTAAACCATAAATAAGCAATTGGCAATCTGAGAAAGTCCTTCAACAACAGCTCAATGAAGAATAAGCAGATAAGTAAAATGATTTCACTGAAATTTTATCAGAATTGTATGAACTAGAATGACAGGAATTCATACAGCATTATTCACTGGGAGAGAGAAGAGAAACTTTACCATTTAGCCACGTGAAAATGGTGAAGTCATGATCATGAAAACTTGGACAAACTACAATGAATTGCTACAATGTTTTTCATCTCTTATACTGAAATAAATTCAGAAGAGGTAAAAATTAGGGTGGAAATCCTATGAAACTGTGTGTCTAAAACAAAGTAAAACCATATGTTGAGTTGTATGCAATGATTTTCTCCCCCTCACTGTTCAGGACCACACTAAAGTGTTAGGGTGGCCATGGGAAAGGCTATGAGTGAGGATAATTTTGGTGGAGCATGTTTTAGAATAATTCAGTCACTAGAAACCATTCCAACATGCACCCACACTTTCTCACAAAGAAATGAAAATTTTCATTAGTACTATGGAACAAACAAACTGGGGAGTCTTTGTCATAAAAATATAGCTAAAACGACCACAAAATATCACTCCATAATCTAGGTCACCCTTGCTGCCTACATTCATTTATCTATACAGTAGCTACCTTAGAAAAAATTGTTCAGGAAACACAACTTCACAAGGAGAACACCAATATGGGTGCCCCATGCAGAAAAAATACTTCAAAACCCACTGACTGCTAGCCATAAAACTACTTACCCAGAAGCATAAGCCAGGGTAGACAGCAAAAGCTTCCTTCCAGTCCACCATAAGACACTCACAGTACCCAGTAGCTGTACAACGAATCAGTAGACCAGGGAAGCGGCTAAGAAGAGGAATCGTTGCCGCAAAAGACTTTATGTGCAGAACGGCTGACCCTCACCTTTGACCTCACGCAATGTCTTTGCGCGCGCTCTTGTTGCTAGCTTTCACCTTCGACCTTTGTGGAAAGTTGTCCTTGGTGACCCTGCAAGATTGATTTAGGAGGTGGTTCGTTAGGTTGGTTGCATTTGTGGTTGTTGGCTAGGCTGCATTTGTGCTACCTGTGAGTGATGATAAAGGAGAAGAGGACTGCAACGGCAGGAATTCACTTATGCTATGTGATAACAAGTAAGTGATGGCTCCTCTTAAAATGTTGAAAATTTTCCGTCTAATATGGGTAGAGCTTCTGTGGTACAGAATGACATTGTCTCCAACTAGAATCTCTCCAACTGTACGTTTCCAAGGTTAATACTGCATGCGTGCACACTTATCCGTATTATTTCACTTAGCTACTGTGGTATTTCACTTAGTTTCCACTTAGTTACCGTGCTATTTCACTTAGTTAACGCACTATTTCACTTTCTCTGTGCGACTTCAATTGAAGAGTGATTTTCCCACACATTTTTGAATGGGCAATTTACGTGCCGTACTATTAAATTTAGAAATTGTTGTGACAATACGCCATCTGACAAGGAATAGTGTGATAAATCATTAACATGAACAAACTCAAAACCTGTTTCATTTTGTTTTTCTTCATATACACGTTCCATATCATCGTCAGGAGTGGCAGTAAACACTCGGCCACTGTAACTAATGAAATGCCCCCCCCCACCTCCCTAGTACTTTAGTGAGATTGTGTTGTTGTTTTTTCCCATTAGTGTACTGGCAATTTTTAATTAACAGTGGTATACATGATGACAGTGGCTAAGGTGTAAGGCTAAGTAGGAAAAAAAAAAAATAAAAAAAAAAAAAAAGAGAGTGGGGAAATTTTTATTCTAAGTCTTGACACAGAATTACATCTTATAAGGTGTATTGCATGATTGACTTTAATGTCGATTTCCCCCCCCCTCCCCCATTCACATTGTCTAACTTAGCTCCCCCTTGGGTGACAAGCCGGAAGAGCCTAATGATGATAGGGATAATAGGGTGTTGAACTTGTCTACAATCTGTATGAGTCATGAGATCCTCAGAAGTGTGTCTAAGAGTTGGCCAGAGATATATTTATCGTATTGACAGTGGTTAGTGTGCAGCAGTTCAATATGATGGGATTTCTTGGATAATATTTGTTTGACTAGGTACTAGTGATGTGCTTGAGCACAAATGGCGAGCGAGCCTAAAGACTATACTATTTTTATATGAATGATTTTGACTTCTAACACTGAAGCTACTGAAAATAAGGTCCAGTTTTTTTAATTTAGCATACAGGGTAAAGGGATTTCAGTGCCATAGTAACAACTCTCTGCAACTGCTTGGAAGGAAAAAAACAACAACAAAACAATACACATTATTTAAAAGTTTTCTTTGTGATATTCTTTAGCTAAGTAGTGGTTGTAACACACAATGCTTTGACACAACTGGACATGCACCTACACAGACTTACCTTCGCGGTAGTCTAGTGGACAATGTATTTTCAAGTAAATACTGTTGCGCACGGCTTATAACCACGACAAAGAGCGCATTGACTTACCACCGCCACTAACTCGAATAGAAATGGAAGTCCCTTAAGTTCTCATGTTTGAACTGCACCCGCAAAAGAATTCAAAACGGTAAACAATTCAATTTCTAGGGTGATACGGGTACTGATCGATAAACCAGAGGATTCTGTTTAGTGCAATTTGGGACGGGGTCGACCACATAACTAACTCAAAAACGCGAGGGTCAAACTACAAAATGACATTCATATGTCCATACATATACTAATAAATAAATAAATAAACAAACATCCTCAATTTTTAATTGTGTTACCCCTGTAAGTGTCTCGCTTGCTACGCTCGCTCGCCAATAAATATACTTGATTATTAAAGTTCAATGTGTTTTTTTTTTTTAATAGCAAGCTAAAAAATGTTTGATTAATAAATACATTTAGGTATGACTAGTGGTTTGAACTTTAAATCAAGTATGAATATGATGTGATGGAAGTCAACGGCTTCTATATTGATATCTGAACACAGCTGATGTCTTTTATAGTAGGCCTAGAAATTTGTAAGTACTGTAAGTAGCTGCAGCCAACAACTCCACATTAGTTCTCAAGATTTCTGGTCGAAGCATTTATTTGAAGTGAGAATTCATATCAGGTGGATTTATTGAAGTTAAATGGGGAACAAAAACAATTGCGGCCGCATTAATGCAGCCACGGAAGTCAATCACTTTAAAGGATCATAAAAAATACAATATTAAAGCTATAATATGTGACATACAGTAATCAAAAGACGTCTAAAAGACTGTTCATTCTGACAATGGCAAAAACCTTCTTTTGCTATGTAACCTTTACCAATTTTTTGTACCATTCGATCAGGAGTTTATGGCTTCTTGTTTTACAACCTTTAAAAGCTTCTGGCAAATTTAGCCATGTTAGAGAAGAAGAAAGTAAGGACAGATAGTTAGCTACCTGTGCAGCCGTTTTCCTTTGGGTTAGAACTGTAGAAAGTAATGATGGAGCCTCAGGGAAGCCAGTATAATCAAGCAGTACTAAGTCCAGTAGCAATAGATGTCTACCTAATACAGGTATTAGTAGGAAGGGGTGATGAATCTGTAATGATAGAAAGAGTGCTAGGAGTGTGAGAGAAGCAAGCAAGAGAAGGTTTGATTCAGTTTATTTGAATGTTAGAAGTGAATGTCATACTATTCTGTGTTGAAACCACTTTATTTACCTGTATAAAGTTGGGTTTTTTTTCTGTAGCCTTACTTTATACATTAAAATATGATGGGAAGAGAAATGTATTTTATTTTATCACTTTTAAAAAGTCACTGATGAAGGCTACATGGAGCCGAAACATTTGAACTATTATTACAGATACTACAGAAATTAAAAATAAATATATTTTAGTATGAAACTATATATTTTTATGTAGTAATAATGAATCTTTATGTAATACTTAATTAAGTTATTTTACCATCACTTCATCCTTGGTCGTAACTTGTGATACCTAAATTTTTAATCAGTGAATGAGTATTGATCAAAACTGAATCCTGTCATTCATTAGTAGTGTATGCCTGTGTGTGCAACTAGTTTCCTGTGTAGGAATGTTTCTTCTATAATATATAGAGCTGACGTTTCTTCCCTGTCACTAACCTCTAAAATTAATGTTGTGGTTTTTTACCACACTGTCTTGACCGTTCTATTTCTGCATTATACTACAGTATGTGTTCATGCATGCCTCTACCTCTTGTTGTGTTACAACTGACTCCAATCTAGAGATCCAGAACCGCCGTGTTAGTGAATATTTTTAAGAGACTATACCTCTCAGCTAGAATTTGATAAACTGTTTCTAACAATTTCTTGGTGGGATTAGCTTGCAGAGTATAGTTGAATTTCATGATTGCATTTATTCACTTCAATGTGTTTTGTTTTTCTATTGCTTTTCCTTGTAGTGGAGTGGGTGAAGCTGCTTTCGATGTCTCTGACTTAGACTAGCTGTGAATGATGGCTCAAGAAGTGTCAACATTTGATCATAGAGTTACCTGACATTGCTGAAGTGATGGCAAGGTGAGTGTTCTCTAGAGTGTGTTTGTAATAAGGAAGTATTGATTCCAATACGTCTACATTGCTAGAAGGTATCACCAACACTCGGAGCAATTAGTGGCTCTGGCTAGCTTGTTGTGGTCACCTAGGACACAAGTGTGTGTGTTTGTGTCAATAAATATACACTCGAACCTCTCTTATCCGTTCGTCTAAGTTACGGACACCTCTGTCTACCGGACACCAACTAAAATTATTGACTGCGTACGGATCGTCAGTGTAGTCGGAAAGCTACCAAATTAAACGAATAAAATCGGGAAAATATTTCGCGTGTGGCACTTCGAGTGTATTTGATCGTAGCGTTGTTTGCGGAGATGGAGCAGGGAATCAACAGGCAGTTAGTGCGTCTACCGCTAGTTCTTCTCAGAACTCGTTGACCGGCGGCGTCGCTGCTAGTTCTTCTCAAAACTCTTTGAAAGGCAGTGCGCTGCTAGTTCTTCTAAGAACTCAACGACCAGCGGTGGTGGAGGTAAGGTCGCGGTAACTAAACCAAGCGTAGCGTTTTAACTCTAGAAAGAAAGCTGGAGATAATATCAGAAGTTAAGAAAGGGAAGTTAGTGAGGCAGTGTCTGGACAGTTTGGTGTTCCAAAATCTACAGTGAATGGACAGTTTGGTGTTCCAAAATCTACAGTGAATGATATTTGGACATGAACGATGAAGAAATTGTAGAAGATGTTTTGCAAGAGAGAGAAGAATCTGAGACCAAAAATGAAGATGAAGCTTCTTCAAATGCAGTTACTCCATTGCAAGCTTGTGCTGCTTTCGATACTAAAAATGAAGATGAAGCTTCTTCAAATGCAGTTACTCCATTGCAAGCTTGTGCTGCTTTCGATACTGCTTTGGAGTGGTTGGAGTCCAAAGGCAACACACACCCTGCACATCTTATGCTGGTAAAAAGTTGGAGAGACGATGCAGCTCAGCCTAGCTTGAAGTCTATGAAGCAAACTAAAATCACTTCATATTTTAAATAAATTGATTCATGTATTATTTTTTAATTTTAAGTAATATACTAATTCAATTATCAAATAATTAATTGTATACACGGTTCACACCGAATAAATTAAGTATTTCTGAGTTACGGACATTTCTTAGTTACGGACACCCCTTGGTCCCAGACTGTCCGGATAAGAGAGGTTTGAGTGTACATGTAAATATGTTCGTCAAGTAATGTAATCAGATGTCACTGTATATGAGACCAGTACTATCGCAAGATGTTGATAATCTTAGTGATCTGAATGCTAGTCCGTACTCTGGCAAGTTTCTGAAGGCTGATCTTATGCAATATAACCTGTGATTTCCCCCTTAGTGAATTTGTGCCTCCCAAAAATTGCTGATTTAATTCCTGGGGAACACTATTGCAGTAACAAGGAGTGACTAATGCAGTAACATTAACACATGATCCAGTGGCTGTTCTGTTGGAAGATGTCTATTATTTCAGCTAACTTTGTTTTGTGTAATCTATGACCTTCAGTGGCATTGGCATCAGCTGTGTCTAGTTCAATTCTAGCTAGGAGTTTATACCTCCATGTATTCTACATACACAAGGAGTCTATATGTAGGATAACAAGTTCTGTTCTGTTAGTCAGTTTTGTCATTGAGTTTCATATCACTAAATTACCAGCTGTAGCTGTACCAAGTAGAATGCTTGGTTTCCCTCAGTTGGAACATCTCTAAAAATATTCCAGTCTGCGGAACGTTTTAGTTCTTTTAGAACCTTTTAGAGGAGCCCTGTAATGGCAGTCAAATGTGGGCACATCTGAACAATTTTTCAAATTTTATCCATCTGTGTCTCTGGCTTGTAGTTTATAAGCACATTATTTATTCCTGACAGGCTTTAGGATCTATTTTGATCACGTCATATTAAACCTCGCTTTACTGGACTCTTTACCTACTGCTATGCGGCAGGTAGGCTGACATTAAGTAGTTTGTTCAGTTCCCCTCACTAATTGGGAAAACCACAAACAATAGATGACATAATAAGGTGGTATATCCTGTGACGTAAGACTGCTCTAACTTTTTGTGTGTGTTGTATTTCTATATGGCTGACTGAGTTGAATAATTCATGTGCCATGAAATATCTTAGTGGTTATTCAGTCATTCTCGGCTGAAATAATTATTGGCGGTTAGAACGAGAAAAATTTGCTACTATCTTAGTGGTTTTACCCACAGTAATTAAGCCCACCATCACATCACCCGAGCCCAGGTAAAGGTCAGCAGAGGACCTGCAAATACTGCGACCATTCGGCTAAGCGATCACGTGTGGGGTGTCACATGTGGAGCAATGGCATCCGGGCACAAGTACATTAGTCCTGATAGCCACTGTTCTCAGTGCTTGTAGCCTAAGCCTAGTAGCTACCTGTTATACTTCCTTGCCAGAATGGCTGGTTCACCCGGCACTATTAGCTCTCTAAGGATGGCTGCTCATCAGTGGTGGTATTATTAACCCTCAGCGCGCATGCGCCCAGAGGGTTACAGTAGTCCTAGTGTCAGTCGTTCTGTCACTCTGTCTGTCAACAGGCACTTCTGGAAGGTAGGAACCAGCCAGGCTCTGAAAACGGCATCAAACAGCAGTATTTTACGAAGTAAGTTCCTTTAATATGCCAGAATTTTGATTTTGGACTTCATTTTCCAGAAAAAAGTGAGTCTTTCCAGAGCCGTGCGATCGTAGGCTTACAGCGGGAACCGCCCCTTAAAAACATGCTTGTCACGTGAGCCAGCTTGCAGGTTGCAAATCACTTTTAAATAGCTAACAATTACATGCATTCAGCGTGAGGTGGTGCGTTGCGTAGTCGTTGAGTGAGCAAGTACCTAACCTAATAGTCTCTGGTTCGAATCCTCGTCGACGATATTTTTTTTGTTCATCTTTTTTTTTCATCCTGTTTTTTTTCTTTTTCCTTTTGTCTTCTTGCCTTATTTTCCTCTTCCTACTGTTTTTATTTCTTTTCTACCTTTTCCTTTCATTTCCTCTTTCTTTCCTGT
>WLWD01005203.1_pt1 | contig 24849 bp, 18 predicted proteins | sample 6712731 | NCBI WGS metagenome assembly WLWD01 (sample SAMN12718690, study PRJNA576275) | sponge metagenome | isolation source: marine sponge | host: Mycale hentscheli | place: New Zealand: South Island, Marlborough, Capsize Point | collected 2014-11-01 | reverse complement strand
TACTCTCCTTGTGCATACATGCAGGGCACATGCTGCGGTTAAGTGCATTTTGCTTACATTTTACGCACAAGTGCAATATGCACATGTGTTGCAATGAATGCATTATAAATGTGGCATACATGCAGCACATATCTATTTTTGTAAGGGCACTCTCGCTGCCTGTCTATTCTCACACGATCAGGCTCTCTGCCTGTCTATTCTCTCACTCTCGCTGCATGTCTATTCTCACACGATCAGGCTCTCTACCTGTCTATTCTTTCACTCTCGCTGCCTGTCTGTTCTCACATGATCAGGCTCTCTGCCTGTCTATTCTCTCACTCTCGCTGCCTGTCTATTCTCACACGATCAGGCTCTCTGCCTGTCTATTCTCACACGGTCAGGCTCTCTGCCTGTCTATTCTCTCACTCTCGCTGCCTGTCTATTCTCACACGATCAGGCTCTCTGCCTGTCTATTCTCTCACTCTCGCTGCCTGTCTATTCTCACACGATCAGGCTCTCTGCCTGTCTATTCTCTCACTCTCGCTGCCTGTCTGTTCTCACATGATCAGGCTCTCTACCTGTCTATTCTTCTCTCACTCTCGCTGCCTGTCTGTTCTCACACGATCAGGCTCTCTGCCTGTCTATTCTTTCACTCTCGCTGCCTGTCTGTTCTCACATGGTCAGGCTCTCTGCCTGTCTATACTCTCACTCTCGCTGCCTGTCTGTTCTCACATGATCAGGCTCTCTGCCTGTCTATTCTCTCACTCTCGCTGCATGTCTATTTTCTTACTCTCAGGATCACTGCCTATGTATTCGGCACTATCAGGCTCAAGGCCGTCTATTCTCTCACTGTTAAGCTCGCCGCCTGTCTAGTCTTACACTATCAGGCTCATATTCTCTCACTATCAGGTATACTTCATGTCTACTCTCACTCGCAGGCTTACTGTCATCTATTCTCTCACTCTCACTCAGGCTCGCTGCCTGTCTATTCTCTCACTCAGGCTCGCTGCCTGTCTATTCTCTCACTCAGGCTCGCTGCCTGTCTATTCTCACACCAGCAGACTCACCGCCTACCTATTCTCACACCAGCAGACTCACTGCCTACCTATTCTCACACTATCAGACTCACTGCCTACCTATTCTCACACTATCAGACTCACTGCCTACCTATTCTCACACTATCAGACTCACTGCCATCTATTCTCACACTATCAGACTCACTGCCATCTATTCTCACTCCATCAGGCTCGCTGCCTACCTATTCTCACACTATCAGACTCACTGCCATCTATTCTCACTCCATCAGGCTCGCTGCCTACCTATTCTCACACTATCAGACTCACTGCCATCTATTCTCACTCCGTCAGGCTCGCTGCCTACCTATTCTCACACTATCAGACTCACTGCCATCTATTCTCACTCCATCAGGCTCGCTGCCTACCTATTCTCACTCCATCAGGCTCGCTGCCTACCTATTCTCACTCCATCAGGCTCGCTGCCTACCTATTCTCACTCCATCAGGCTCGCTGCCTACCTATTCTCACACTGTCAGGCTCGCTGCCTATCTATCTCACACTCAAGTTACTGTCTATCTGTTTTCACACCCAATGCTGTTAAGGTATTCTTGCTCTCTAGCTCACCAATGTATTCGTGCACTCTCGGGCTCACTGCCTATCTGTTCTCATACTCAACTAGCCACCTATCTAGTCCCACACCCAGATATCTAGTTCCAACTATCAGGTTCGCCGCCTATCTCCTGCCTTGCCACAGCCAGACTCACCACCAATGTATTGTCATGCTTGAGTATTGTTCTTGTTCTTACCCATCCTCACACTCAGACTTGCTGCCTATCTAGTTGCACATCGTCATACTCTATCTGTGCACTCTCAGACTCACTGCCATCTAATCTTGCACTATCAGACTTGCCTACCTAATCTTGCACTGACACCCAGGGCCTATCTATTCTTGCATACACTATCAGGCTTGCTGCCTATGTTTTCTCAAGCTTGCTCCTTAGGTATTCTCAGGTTCACTGCCTATCTATTCTCAGGCTCACTGCCTATGTAGTCTCAGGTTCACTGCCTATTTATTCTCAGGCTCACTGCCTATGTAGTCTCAGGCTCACTGTTTATGTATTCTCAGGCTCACTGCCTATGTAGTCTCAGGTTCACTGCCTATCTATTCTCAGGCTCACTGCCTATGTATTCTCAGGTTCACTGCCTATGTAGTCTCAGGCTCACTGCCTATGTATTCTCAGGCTCACTGCCTATGTAGTCTCAGGCTCACTGCCTATCTATTCTCAGGCTCACTGCCTATGTATTCTCAGGTTCACTGCCTATGTATTCTCAGGCTCACCGCCTATGTATTCTCAAGCTTGCCGCCTATGTATTCTCAGGCTCACTGGCTAGGTATTCTCAGGCTCACTGCCTAGTATTCTCAGGCTCACTGCCTAGTATTCTCTCGCTGCCTGTGTATTCTTTGAGCTGATGGAAGCAAATTAATTTAATATTAGAATTCCACCATGTGTTAAAAATGTTACTGCAAACATGTCTTATATCTATATCAGAAAGGCCAATCTTCCTGTAGCATATTGCCCATTTTTGTGAAATAACATGTAATGTACGTGTATTACATTGAGCGACCAATAGTTTAGTTACATGTATTACAAGTGCAACATATGTAGTATTCTTTGAAATACTTACGTAAAGATGGTTCTGATGTTTTGTACTGCTTAGAAAAGTTTAGTAGAATATTTTACAATCTATCTTTATTTTGCTCTCTGTTAAATTCTCAGGATTAAGCAAAACTATCTCAAACCGCAATAATGTATTTGCTCACATGATTACGACGTGACGATAGGGGGACCTTTTCCACAACAGTTAGTACCCTATGTGAAGCCAACAGCTTCATGTTTTCTCAAACTTTCATGTTTTCTCTGACTGCCAGAACAACTATAACATAGTATTCACGCATGCTTATTTGCTCTTATTTTCGTGTACCGTCGATCGTCGTGATGTTTCGTTTTTTTGTTTATATTTATCACCTAGAACACTGTCATTGACTGTTCTTACTGGAACTCTGATGTTACCATACCCGCTAGTGGGTCTTCACTGCACTAGTTACTCTGTTTCTGCTTGGTGTAGTGCGTGTCAATAGACTACGCTGGGATCAAGTTCTCAACTTGCTGGATAGTCGCTCTTGTACATGCACACTGAGGGCTAATAATAACAGTAACAAATTGTAAAGATTTTGTTTGTTAATATTAACTTATGTTCTTCGTATTCATCAATCACCAGCGTTATTCATTTAAAATCATATATAAATTTTAGTTATTTTGAATGTAAATTCAATACAGACCCAGGGTTTCATCCAGGGGGGGGGACAGGGAGGGTTTTGACCCCCCCCCCCCCCCCCAGTCAAACATGCCCAGGGGGGGATGGATTATCCCCCCCCCCCCCCTCCCCCCCCCCCCCCCCCCCCCCCCCCCCCCCCCCCCCCACTTTTTATTATGGTTGATTGCCTACAAAAAAGTCATATTATATTGGAAAAACAATCAGCAGTATTTTTGCATCACAACAAAATTCGTCTGGGCTTTATCGATTTCCACAGTGACAGTACAGCATCAAAATCAACCTCATCAAGTTGTGGGCCTTCTATGGCTATCATCATTAGCTTCGACAATGAAGAAGGTTGAAGTCTATTACGAAGTCGATTCTTGATTTGTTTCATGTCACTAAAGTTCCACTGTTGCTGTCGACATGGGCAAAACCATAGCTATAGAGAGCAAGGTCTTGATATTGGGAAACGTCACACATTTTGCCTCACTTTTGAAGAACTAGTTCTTGAAGTGAAAATCCCTTCATTTCTTCAAACAAAAGTGATTTAATTAATAGCTGTACTTTCAAGGGCAAAAAAAAGTGAAAAGTTTACTCTAGAGTATTTCTGCTTAGTTGTGAGATTAGGGAATCTATTATTTTAGATAGCAAAAAGTATTACTTAAAATTATTACCTAGTCCACTTTAATTTTGACCCCCCCAGACAAAAATTTCTGGGTGAAACCCTGAGACCACTGTGTGTAAGTATTGCTGATACGTTTGTAGTTGGGATTTAGTTTGTATTGCAAGTAAGCATTGATCTTTAGAAGGATTCACAACACCTTGTGGATTGTATATCAAGATAGGATTGCAATCTTCACTTTGAATCTCTCTAGTGAGAACGTTCGCAGATTCTTCATCATCAGTGATGTGTTCCACCTCAGTTTATATTATCTTATTATAACAATCATGTTTCAATACTCTATACTTGATATTATATATGCCACTTAATTGTTTTATTTACCCCGCCCTTATAATTGTTATATATTTTTTGGTTAAAATGGCCCAGCTCCCTCCCTCCCCTGTATGAAGCCCTGACCAAATACTGGCATATGCTATTAAAGCTATTAAGTATTTAATTGGTGAAAAAATAACTAAAACTGTTTCTTATCATTTAAATCTGCACAGTGTGTGACCCCCTGTACACCCCCCTCCACTTCCATCACCCTGTCACTCTAAGCTCAACTTAATAATTTGACGAGCATATATTTCCTACTTTACCTGGAGATGTTCACATTTATTGGTAAAGAAAACCTTCAGTAATGTACGTTGTTTTTTTAATGTCACAATGAGTACTGCCTTGTTGTTGTTGCTTTTTGTATTAATGAAAGATAAACCTCTTGAAAACAAAGTGCACCAATTATTAAAGGTCACTAATGATTTCTGCATTGTTTGATACCGAAAGGGGGACACACCTTTCCCCCTTCTTTAAACTAAATTCCTCCACCCTCTTCTCTTCCTTAAGCTGAGTTTCCCTTTCTTGTGAGTGAGTGATTTGTATGAGTAGAGATTTACACTTAAGCACAATTTCAGAAGTCTACATATTTTTTCAAAGATATGGTTTGAGTGGCGTAGGAAGTGGGGAGGGGAAGGGGGGGGCATAATTTTGACACAACTTTAACCCTTTGCGTACGATGGTCACGAATTCGTGACAGTCGCAACTTAACGCGCGTACGATGGTCACGAATCTGTGACACACCGGGTGCGTCAAGAGAATACGGCTGTCACGAATTCGTGACAAGCTCTTTCCTGCTCTGTTATTACAGTTACAGAGCGCGTAGCTCGCTAAAACTTTCAGTAGCTTACATAGTATTAATTTTACAATCTCTATTCTACAAAATAAGTCTTATATCAAGTGCACCAACTAAATAAAAAAAAATTTTTTTCTACACTTTGTGTCTAGCTATTTTCAAATAGAACATCTACTAAGAAGTAAAGGCCTAAAGTAGCTAGAAATAAGCAAACTAAAATTAGAACTTACACTTGGGTGTGATTTCTCCTTTCATAAATATAAGCTAAAAAAATAGCTAACAAACTATGGCCTCCTCGATAATTCCAACTAAGTTTGTATTCAAAACAACTCTATAAACTATAAACTAACGAATTACCATAGCTACAATGCTAGAGGCAGATTATTTGAGGCCTAACACAAAAGAAACACTCGCCCGTTTTCTTTTTCCACGTGTTGAACTCCACTGGTAAAACGCCGTCTCAGGCAACTAATTGGTTTTACGGCGTGCGCGTATTTAATTGCTCGCCCGCGTTCGTCCGCAAAGGGTTAAAATGTGATTTCTCGCATGAACACCTGCAAACCACAAAAAAACTTGCCCTTAGAGCCTAGTCTCGCGTAGCCAGACCCTTTACCAATCGCTACGCGGGAAAAGGGTTTGGTAGACTGACATTGAGCAGTTTGTTCAGTTCCCCTTGCTAATTGGGGAGACCGCAAACATTAGGTGATGTAATATCCTGTGACGTAAGACTACTCAAACTTTTGCGCATGTAGTATTTCTGTGCACAACTCTCCAACAGCCGTGCCAAAACTCTTCCTTTAGATTAGTTATGCTAAGCAGTGACTTGGCCTAGCTTTTTTAAGATATCTGCAGTTGGAAGTTTCGCTTAGCAGCAAAATACAGTTGTTGCTTTGTGCACGGGCCATTGTGTATGCCATGGTACCTTAGGTTTTTGTCATGCTTGCACAAGTAACATTTCTTCATGGCAATACAGAACAAGCTCTGCCTACTGATCTGAACAATTCACGCGCCTGAAAATATTTAAGGATTTACACCCACACTAATTGTAACTAAGCAAGAACAAACTGCTCAATGTCAGTCTACCAGACCCTTTTCCCGTGCAGCGATTGGTAAAGGATCTGGGTACGCGACACTACTTAGAGCCCACCCATACCGAATCATCTTCCTACACCACTGTTTGCATTGCTCTTAAATTTACTACTTTTGCATTGTTTGTAGCAAGAGGAGTCCATCTGAATACTTTCTGACTGGCAAGCAACACCCTATTTTTGTAATTAGAGCAAAGTTTAGTGAAGCCATCCAACATTTTGATGCCATTTGTACAGGATCCTGATAGATATGAGCTCAATGTTGCAATCATAAGTACTGGTACTCTCTGTATCACATGCACATACATGAACAACTGTGGCATGTAAAATCATTGAGAAATGATAGTTTCAATTATTACAAATTATTGTATCAGCCCATGAGTAAATTGTAGAGCTTTTGCTGCTATGTCTGTACAAATTAAAGTTTGTTATTGTGGGGTTCGTCACACCTGGTTTCCTCATGCACAAACTCATATTGTATACACTTGCACATACATATGTGTGTAGTATATAAAGTGCCATTGTGGTCTCTTTCACTCATCTTAGTAAGAGGTACTTTCTTGCTTTTTTTTACTTCTTACATTCATAATGTATATTTAGTTTTCTAATTAAGCATTCCTATTTAATGGTTATTATTGAGACCTTTATCTAGAGATGAGCAGTGTAACATCAAGTGCTGTACTGTACTGTAGTGAAAACAGCATTGTCTTCCTGAAAGGAGCACTGGACCTTTGGTAACTGTAATTGGCGAGCGAGCGTAGCGAGCGAGACACTTACAGGGGTAACACAATCGAAAATCGGGGATGTTAGTTTATTTATTTATTTATTTATTTGTATATATGTATGGACGTACGTAAGGCATTTTTGTACTTTGACCCTCGGTTTTTGTGTTAGTTCGGTTGTCGACCCCGTCCCAAATTGCACTAAACAGAATCCTCTGTTTTATCGATCAGTACCCGTATCACCCTAGAAATTGAATTGTTTACCGTTTTGAATTCTTTTGCCGGTACAGTTAAAACTTGACAACTTAAGGGACTTCCATTTCTATTCGAGTTAGTGGCGGTGGTAAGTCAATGCGCTCTTTGTCATGGTTATAAGCCGTGCGCACAGTATTTACCTGAAAATACATAGTCCACTAGACTACTGCGAAGGTAAGTCTGTGTAGGTGCATGTCCATTGTGTGTTACAACCACTACTTAGCTAAAGAATATCACAAAGAAAACTTTTTGTTTTTTCCTTCAATTCAAGCAGTTGCAGAGAGTTTTGTTACTATGGCACTGAAATCCCTTTACCCTGTATGCTAAATTTAAAAACTTGACCTTATTTTCAGTAGCTTCAGTGCTAGAAGTCAATAAAAATAGTATAGTCTTTAGGCTCGCTCGCCATTTGTGCTCAAGCACACCACTAGTTACTTTCCCTTCTTTGTTACAGGTTTGAGATGCAAGAGTGTCCAAGGAATTGCCATGGATACGTTTCCAGTGACGATTCAATCCTTGTTTGAAGGAAAATCTACTGGAACATTGAAGACAACTAAACTTATCACCAACACTGTCATAATCCAATTCTTTAAGAGCTTCTTCATACTGGAAATTTACAGTATTTTATTTTTATGGAATAGTTCATTAGTATTTTGTCAATGGCTTTGGGAAAGCAGACTGCATTTTCAAAATAAAGTTGACTAACATAGTACTCAAGGTTTCTTCAGTTAGTGACCTCTTAGTGCTGCCTTGAGTCATACGTCGATCGTACTGAAGTTGTATTTAACTAGTAATACAATGCTACCATTTACTCTAACACATTGGAGAAACATTTCTATGAACAAATTGGGGTGGGGAAGGGGGGAAGGGAGGAGGAGGCGAGTGAGATGCATGGACCCAGGAAAAGTACTTGTATGTTGCTCTCACTGTCGCTACTGTTATATATATACACATGTAGTTTGCTCCATTCACTTTATGGAGTTGTGGTCTGTCGACTTAAGAATATGTGTCACCAGTATAACATTTGCTTCAACTTTTAGAATAAGCAGTCACGCCCAAAATTGAAGCCACACCCTTTGATTGTTGTGTGAACAAGTATTATAATTATAAAACTACAGTTGCAAAATATTGATGTGTACCCACCACTAGCATGATTGAGGTGCTGCTTGGGGTGGGTCTGTCGGCACCCAGTAATGGTCAGCCACCCAGAGATGGGTCAGCCATATGCGCATGCGCACGTGCTTAAGGTTCAAAGTTCATTTGATCGGCCGCGCTCTGAGGTCAAAGGTGAGGGTCAGCCGTTCTGCCACCCGGTTCAGGTACTTTTCCCTTATTCACAGTAAGGGAAATTAGTGGCACTCTCCCCTCACGTAGAAGGGGCTAAGTTGGCACCTCACGTAGAAGGGGCTAAGTTGGCACTCAGTACAGAGCGCGCGTCGTCACGCTCTCCCCACCACGCCCACACTACACACACCTAGGAAGTAGGCTTGGCTATAGCAGCATTGTTTCCATTTTCAATGGCGTCTAAGTCTAAGACCAAGAACATTTCTTTTCCTGCTATCAGACTCACTAAGAGGCCTACTAGGGGTAAGAGGAAAGTGGAATATCTCTACAAGGGAGATGCTGCTGAAATTGAGACTTCTACATCTACTGCTAGAGTAACTAGTGGGCTGTCACAGTTTGAAGAAGCTAATTTATCTCCACCTGTGACTGTGAGTGGGCCAGGTACACGTTTATCTGAGCCTACAACATTTGCAATTGAAAGCAAATCTGCTGTGGTGGGGTGGGAAAAAGTAAGGCTGGCACTACTTAATGCAGTTGTAGAAGCAGCAGCCATGCCGTTGCATCAAGTTTGTGTTTTATGCAACTTGGAATCTTCACTTAGGTGCAAGCAGTGTGGTCCTATAAGCTACTACTGCATCAATTGCTTCAAAGAGACTCATGCTAAAGTGAACTTTTTACATGTGGCGGAAAAGTGGGAGGTAAATCACCATTTTTATTGAATGAGAAAATTATTATCATGTGATTTATCATAGAATGGTCACTTTGTGCCATTTTCAAGAGGAGAACTTAACGTTGATGTCAGACCAGATCATATTTGCTCCACGAAGAAAGAGTCAAAAATTTATGCATTGATGGGAATGGTATGTTTACCATATATTTTAGGACTTCACAAATTTATTAAATCAATTATAGGGATGGAACACATCATACAGTTTGTCTACTGTAGCTGTGAAGCATTAGCCATTACTCTCGCTAGAGCTGAACTGTGGCCTGCCACTCCTGTCAATCCACGGTATGCGTTTGCTTTTGACCTTCTAAATTGGGCTGAGGCGTTACTGTTAGAGGCACATGTATCTCTCAAGGATTTTTGCAAAAGTTTGAGGTTGAGATGCCCAATTCAGATAATTAAGGTGAGTGTCAGCATGTGCTAAATTTAATTTGTGTCCTTAGAATTTTATTTTGAATGATATTTCTGGGAATCTCCACCCACTAATGGGTTTTGTATGTGTGTGTGTTTGGGGGGGGGGGCGGGTATAATTTGCTGAGCTTTTAGGGGCATGTGTGAGGGAAAACCTCTGATTGGGCGTAGCCCCTGAGCATCTAAAAATTGGTGGTGGGAGGGGGGGGGGTTAGTTACTTGACAACATTCACAGCTGCACAGGAGGCAGAACATTAGGAGCCGTAGTATCTGCCTATATAAAATGTTTTATCATTTATGTATGAAATTGTTATTATGTAGAAACGAGATTTATATTCGGCTCTCATTAATTCCTTTGAGGAATTCAAGTATGTAATTTTTATGTTTTATGTACTAGTAGTTTATGCGAGTTTTGGCTTAGATATCTCAAACATCAGCTAAGAAATATGACTTTTGCATGCAGCAACTTGAACTCTGGAAATGTTTGTCCGGCTTGTCCACAGGTAACTAATAATTATTACTATTTTTGGCTTCTGTTCTGCGTACATGTCAGTCGTTTGATCATTCTATTAGAGGGGCGGTAAAGTCATAAGATGTATGGATGGCCATTTTGGGCTGCCTCGGAAGAAGGCTGCTGGAAAGAGTCATAGGGAGCCCTTGCTGAAAGATATCTTTTTTAAAGATCAATCCTTAGTAGACCAATTTCTTGCTGATAATGAAGTCAAATCACATTCACAAGTGAGTTGGTTTCACTTTAACATGGGCATGGATGCTTATTAGGTTTATTTATTCATCATTATTATCATTGGCCAGCAAACATTGGTCCAACATGGTTGTACACTAATGTGTATGTGTGTATTTTTGTGTGTGTATTTTTTTTATTGTCACAATTTTATGCAAATTAGATTGAGCTATAGTTCATCTGGTTTTCTAGCCATTTATTTTGCTTTGTAGAATTGAAATATTTATCATGCACCATTTTCCAGCAGACATATTTAGATGCTAAGTATTGGAGGGAAGACACTGTATACTACTACTATTATTATTAATGCTAGATTTGCAGTAATTTCCTTGCTGGCAATGCTTTAAGAAGTGCTCGCAGATATAAAGCACTTGATGAAACAGCTGTTTTTGGCTACTGCTGTAGACATGAATTTCCAGGAAAATTCATCAACCTCAAACACGGGAACGGTTAGTTTATGAGCACTAATAGATTTAGCTATGTATTATTATTGCTGAGATATATGTAGGTTGGCATACAGTATTTATATCTTGCAAGAAATCCTGGATGAAATGCGGTTAAAGCAAACATCAGAAATGTATATTATGTATGACATTGCATGTACTCTTTCCAGCCATCTGCAAGTTAACCATTCGTCGCCTCTGCCCTGGTACTGGAATAGACTATGGACACACCTGGCTGCAGTTGTGGCGGGTAGGCGTGGCAGTAGCTGCCCCAGTTGGGCGGGGCTGAGTTGAAACCTTCCCCGGTTGTAGGTGAGATCTTCTCCTCCTTTCAGCCCCACCCTATGATATTCTTCTGCCTGGGGCTGTATTGCTTTGGAGGCTAAGCTGACTCCTTCGCTGTCAGCTTGTTTTGCCCATGGCCAGACCCCTTCCCATGTTGCCATGGGCAACACCCGCCAACGTCTACGCCGCCAAAGCCCCCTAACTAACTACCCTCTTCCTCCCTTCCTACAACTACCACCCCCAAACTATATTATGCACTATCTTCACATAACAAAGCTGACATCATGACAATAAGACATATAGGCCACTCACAATGTCTGCTACTTAGTCTTGTTATTGGCCTTTCCTCAGTCCTCCTGCTAGCACTGTTGTGAGACCTGCTAGATGCTCCCGGGGAGTCTTGATGTAGACTTGATAAGCCGCACTAGACCATCTTCCTAGCATTTTAATTGTGGCTTCTCCCAGTCCCCGGGAGGCTGCTGTAGTTGCTGCTCCAGACCTGAAGCTATGCCCTGTGTAACCTTTGGCTGATTTGCCTCTGCTGATGAGTGCCTTCTGTACCTCTGCCACGAACCTTGTCCTTGAGAGCGCTTTTCCCTCCCTGGAACAGAAGAGCGGGCCTGGTTTCCATCCTCGGATCCTTAGGTAGGCTAACATCGCCTCCACTGGGCACAAGTCATTGCCTGTTTTGCCCACAAAGACATCAACTCCTTTGCGAAAAGGATCTGTCTTAGAGACTTTTAGTCTGACTCGGAGAGTTGTCGGTGCCGTCTTGCTGTCCACTGCCAGATCCCCAACACCCAAATGTGTGGCTTCATCGAAGGTGTTACCCTCGGGAAGAGTGATTTCCCCTGACCTCATAAACCCAAAGAAGCAGAGGCTTGCCGCCGCCCAGAGCATACGGCCTTCCGGATTAACTTGGTTTGTCCATGCCACCTTAAGCTCCCTGAGTAGAATGATCGAAATAGGGAGCCGGAGCCTCCCCTGAGCCCCCTCCCTGGCCTGGCTACTCTTCACTCCTCTCACTACCAGCTGCAGTCTCGCCATATCTCCAATATTCGGATCCGCCTTGCCTTCCTCCAAGTGAAGGTGTCTCACTGCTGCCAGGTAGCATTTAATAGTGCTGTGTGCTAACCCCTCCTCCTCCAGCCGGGCCACAAAGCGACACAGCTGCTGCTCTGTGGCCGGGGTGGGAGCCCTGCCTAGTAGTGAGCAGAACTCCCTGTATCGCTTCTTACCCGCTCCGTAAGTTTTTCTGGTGGACGGGGCCAGGCCTTCTCGGAAAAGTCTTTCCACAGACCCGTCCAACTTGCCGAGGTCCAGTCTGGTTTGGACACCACCAGGACATCGACAACTGCTGCTGGAATTGCTGCTGGTTCTTCTTTTGCCTGTGGGCACACATCACGGAAAAGGGTTAGCTTGTCCCTTGACAATGCATCTGCCGCTGTGTTGTCTCTACCCCTAATGTGCTCACAGAATAGGTGGCATTGCCACTTAGCCTCCAGGAAGGCCAGGCAACGCCTGAGGTGCATTGCCTCAGGGTCCTTGGATGAGCCAGAGTTAACTATTGCCACTACTGCCGTGTTATCACACCAGGCCTTCACTGTCTGTCCCTGCCAATCCTGGCCCCAAATTGCCGTCGCCACCACCACTGGCAGCAGCTCTTTCGCTGTTATGTGGTACTGCTGAGCTTGGCCCAGACCTTGCCATTTGAGCTGGAACCAGTCTTGACCACACACCGCCCCACAGCCCCATGATCCCGAGGCATCCGACACGATGGCAATGGTCTTTTCTGGTTCCGATCTATTGACAGATGTCATCATAGCTACCCCATTCCACAAGGTGCTAAACTGCCACCACCACTGTAAGTCAGATCTGGCTGCCGCATTGAGCCGAATGTGGCGATTTAGGACCTTGGTGGTTGCTGATAAGTCTATGAGTCTCCTCAGAAAAGACCGCCCTGCCCTGATTGCCTTACATGCATGGCTCAAGAGCCCTATCAAGGACAGCAGGTCCCTCTTCTTTCCACTCCTCTTGAGCTTCCAGTTGGCCAGACTGGCCCTCAGTTCTTGGGTGTCAAGCTCCAAACCCAAAAACGTAATCACCGTGGATGGACCCTCAGTCTTACTTGGCTCCACTGGCATACCCAAGTCGCTGCATGTTCTCTCCATTATCCTCATGTTCTCTGCACACACAGCAGTTCCTGGACCCCCTATCGTCACAAAGTCATCAATGTAGTGGTCGAGCCAGGATGCTCCTCTATAGCTCATGATCCACTGAAGTGCGTCCCCAACTGCTGAGAAGAGCAGTGGCGCCGACCTCAAGCCGAATGGCAGGGCTGTATCCATGTATACTCCCCCCTCCCATTCCATCCCCAAGAGGGGCCTGTCCTCTGGATGTACTGGGATATTCCGGTAAGCTTGCTGGATATCCATCTTGCCCAATAGTGTGCCCCTGCCTTCACCCAGGATCCTGGATGTTATGTCATCCACTGATACATACGACAGTGAAGACAGCTCTTTACTAATCCCATCATTCACGCTCCTGCCCTCTGGGGAAGACAGGTCGACAATTAATCGCCATCGATTGACTCCTCCCTTTTTTGGGATGACCCCAAACGGGCTGCAATGGACTTTCTCCCTGTCCCCAGTCACAACCTGCTCTAGTCTCCCTGCCTGCACTTCCTTGGCAATGTATGCCTGCACTACTTCTGGGTGGTCTTTTGCAGACACCATATTCCTCCGACACGATCTTAGATCTGTCCAATTTCCGTGGAAACCGATCCTGAACCCTTGCTGAACCCCTTTACATATGTACTCGGCGAACCACTTATCGGGATGTCCCGAGAGCTCCTGCTGCCAAGCCTTCAACTTCAGAGGGGTCTGAATATTTCCCCTGGAGCAGCTGTCTGGTCTGGAACCTGCCTCTGGCACTCGAACAAGGGCCATCAGCTGATCCCGATACTGGTACAGGCCTGCATTCAGATAAGCCCGATCATATGCGTCTCTACTAGCCCCTGTATGTAGTGCTGTTCTCCCCTGCACGTTTACCTACCCCCCGCCTCTATCACAACTGCTTTCTACAGTATGCCCCTTTACCCTGTCCTCTACCCCACCTTTATTAATAAGTTGACAATCGCCGCAAAAAAATTTTTTTTTGAATACAGTAAACATCACATGACAATGTCCACACCATAAGTGCTATGCTCATGTACTATTCGCTTGTCTCCTCAACTTCATGAGCTCAACCCTCCTCTGTCGGCGCATCTCGACACTGGGTGGGAACCCCCACATTTGCTGCACGCGTGCCGGTACGGGCAGTCCAATCCTCTCCGGCAGTCCCCGTTGAACCGGTTAAACTTGTGGCAGACCTGGACTGCCTTCCCCTGCACCCTGCTAACTTGACCCGCTGGTGGAGGTCCTTGCGCCGCTAGTGGCCTCCTAGAGTTCCCTTGCAGAGGACAATGCTTGCGGGTGTGGTCGACAGAGTGACAGAGGGTGCACCAGTTCTCCCCCTCCTCCATCCTGCCCGTGAACATCCGGGTATAGAGGCACGCATCGATCTCGTCCCAGCGGCTGGACCTGTCCCCTGCTCTGGCCTGTCGGAACTCCTGATCGTACAGGATCCAGGATGGCCACCGAAATGACTTGCTGCATTTCGCTATGAGGAAGGCGTACGCCAAGAATTCTTGGGCCCTGCTTGGCTCCTCCTTCAACGCCACCGACATCCACAACACGTAGCATTGAAGCCACACTCCAATGTCCGGGATGAGCTTTCTGGACCTGGCAAGATCCTCAGCCCGAATGACCACGAGATCTCCCTCCAAGTGGGACGGTGTCGCTCTCGTGGACCCCGCCGCTGGTGGCAGCACCGAAAAATCCACGTACTGACCCCTCTTGATCTTTTCGACCACCCGTCTGGGTATGGCTGGCATATTCTTGCCAGTGGGTTCCCAGTCCCCACCGCTGTCCCGGGGCTGCTTCTTGGTGATATCAGATGGCGCCCCGGAAACGCCCAGGGAACCCCCTCTGGCCAGCTCCATCATCATGGTCTGGAGGATACTCTGATCTGTGGACTGATCTGCTCGGTCCAGTTCAGCTATGTGGCCAACAAACACGTGCCATCAAGTCTTTGGCAGTCACAACAGGAAAGCCCCGTCCAGGCCCCCCCCCTCCCCTCCCCTCCCCCAACATGGTTCCCTAACGTAAATATCTCCCACACAGACCTTCTGGATACTCTGATTCCCACTGGTGGCTCTGTGTTGGGTTTAGATCTCGGCACCCATACTGGGCTACCCAGTACTAATTGACATTCTCGGAGCCCTCACTGGGCGACCCACTACTTGGGTCTTGATCTCAGAGCCCCTAATGGGCAACCCTGTACCCGGTCACACCCCTGCACCCCTACCGGGCAACCCTGTACCAGGTCCCACTCTCAGATCCCCTACTGGGCTATACCATCCCATTACTGGGCCTTGATCTCAGAGCCCATTATTGGGCGACCCCGTACCGGGTCACAATCTCTGAGCCCCCACTGGGCACCCCAATACTAGAGTCTCGATCTCGGAGCCCATATTGGGCGACCCCGTACCGGGTTACTATCTCGGAGCCCCTACTGGGCAACCCCATTACTGGGTCTTGATCTCGGAGCCCATATTGGGCGACCCTGTACCGTATCTCGGAGCCCTATTGGGCAACCCCATTACCGGGTCTTGCTCTCGGAGCCCATATTGGGCGACCCCGTACCGGGACACTATCTCGGAGCCCCTACTGGGCAACCCCATTACTGGGTCTTGATCTCGGAGCCCCTACTGGGCGACCCTGAACCATGTCACCATCTCTGAACCCCTACTGGGCCGACCCCATACTGGGTTACTATCACAGGGTCCTACTGGGCAACCTCATACCAGGTCCCTCTCTCCCAGCCCCTCTACTGGGTAACCCCACTAGTCCCTCTCTCATAGTCCCTCTACCGGGCAACCTCACTACTGAGTCTTGATCACCAGATACCACGTGCCTTATTCCCTCTCTGGGATACTCACTAGCCCCCAGTGTTCCGCTGGTTCCTTCCCCCCACTGCCTGTGAGTCACACCCACGCATCATGGCTGGGTGGTAAAGGCCTCTGGTGAGTTAGAACCAGCCTTGACTGGGCTGCTACCCTCCTTTGCTAGCCCTTATGACCTCCCTCCTTTCCTAACCCTTACTTTGACCTCCCCCCTTCTACCCAAATTTGTCCCCACCTTCTTGGTTGGCTTTGTCTTGTATTGCCCTGTCCACCACTTTGCGCACCAACGACGTCAGGCCGGCCAACGCGTCCCCAGCATTGCTGCTTCTCCTAATAGGGGACCTCTCACGGTAATCCGGCGCCACCGCTGGCTCCTGGTCTTCATGACCCGCGGATGCAGACAGATTATCCCCGTCGCTCATGCTTTGTCCTGTCTTACTCAGAGTGTCTTTGTGCCACGTGGCTTCTCATGTGACTCTACCCACTCTTGGTGCCCTCTGTCCTTTGCAACCCCTCATACGTCCCTTTACCGAACCCCTTCTTCCCGGCCTTCCGGCTCCGGGGATGCGGGTCTTGGAAGGATCTGGCCATTCGAGACTAGGTAAAAGATCAACGACGCTGGAAAAATCCAACAAAATAAAAACAAGGGGAGGAGTTCATCTTCGGGTACGAACTCGAGACAATATTTATTTGGGATAGCCTGCAATGTAGTGTACTGTACATACATAATGAATTCCAGTTCTCCCTGACTGTTAATGCTTCTTAGGAGAGGAGAACAAATGTTAGGTAATTTTGTATAGCTTGTCATGTGAATTCCAGTCTGGGAAGTGTTTCATACAATCTTGCTCTCTCCAATCCTGCAACAAAACAAGTCAATAATAATTAACTGCAACTTATAGATCAGGATTATAATATCAACTGTAAAAATACCCCTCTGGTTATTATAAATGCTGCATGGTTCAGATCAATATATGAGATGTTAAGGTATATTCCAATAAAGGTGTTAGCTAAACACCCCACGTTTAAGCACACCCTTTTGAGTGTGATCCTAGAGTGTGAGTGTTACAATACACCCCTATGGTGTAGCACTACACCCTTCTAATCAGAGGTGTCATGGTACACCCAGGTAAAGGTGTACCTGAACACCCCATTTTTTACAGTGCGTGAGAAGCATGTTCATAGCTCCTAAAGTTTTCTAGCCTGTGGCAATAGAAACTATAGGAATAATAGGCCTAAGCTCCCTCTCATTCTGGAGAGCTCCATGGAGTCATCTGGATCATGAATGAAACCCTACATACATAATAGGTATAACTAAAAGATGTACACAATGGTATACTCAAGAACTCTATCTAATGTACAACAGTGTATATCCAAGTGACTTTTTACACTCCAAATGTATAATTCTTGTGTATAACCTGTGGTTTCATGAATGTTCAGGTTCACCCTCACAAGAGTTGAGCTCTCCCTCTGCTGTGTTGTGCGTGTTGTGTTGAGCGTATGTTTGACAGTCCCCACTTATCTTGAACATGTTGTTCATTCCACTATCATCTTCATTCCTGTAGCTATATAACTGTGGTGTGCATTCAAAGTATTATTCTTGAAAAGAAAAGTGGAGAGAGTTCTGTTGGGTCTGTGGTAGCTAACAACCTAGACTTGACAAGTCGCAACTGAACCAACCCCGAAACAATGAATGTAATTTGAAGTTGTTTACTTGGCATAAAAAATACAATAAATAAGTTCTGATGATCTATTGAACTTTGGGTTAAGACAATGCTTGATGTGTTCTCCGTCACCATCAGACCTCTGGCTCCCGTCACATCTACACTCTTTATCCAAGTCCTGTTTACTTCTGTATACTTCCACATAATGTGCTGGTCTCTCAAGTTTCTGGGGATAAATTGTTTTACAACAATAAATATAAAAATAAAAATCTAGCTGCAAACGCAAACATAAAACTACCATTCAAACACAATTATTAAAAACAAAAAAAACAACAACAACTGGTAAATCATTAACACAATAAATATTGTAAATAGATTACACTGGAATAAGCTAGTTTTTTTTCTTTTCTTTTCTTTCGTAGTGAGTGAGACCCACGGGCTAGTGAGTGAGACCCACGGGCTAGAGACTATATTTTCCAGCATCTCTCAGTGGCTGTGCAGCGAGTAAACTGTGGCCCTGTCCTGGGAGCAATCACCACCTAATCCTTAGTATTTATTTATTTATCCATTATTAATTTATTTGTTTTGTTTGACAATTTTATTATTATTATTGATGTCATTATTTCTTTCTTTCTTTATTCTTTATTTATTTATCTACTTACTTACTCGTTCATTTGGGTGTCAGCTTTTTGTTTACCCATTGATTTTTATAAGTTAATTTTTTCCTATAAGTTAATTTTAGCAGTTCAATATTTCAGTTCTCTCATTCAGTTCATTTGTCAGTGTTAATGCTGGAAGCAAAACCGAACAATGAGATAAGCTGGTACTAATTAGAATTATGCATATGGTGGCGTATATTTAGAAAGATACTATTTAACAGTTGTTATGGCTTCTGATGCAGTCACTCTAAGTATTTCTACTAAAAAAAAATCTCTTGGCATAAAGTTAGCAGTTAGTAAAGTACTGGAACCGGATGCACCAAAAAAATAAATAAAAGAAACATACAAAAAAAAAAAAAAAAAAATTACAAAAACTAAATTAAAAATGATAAAAACTGTATTTCACACTCCTGAAAAATCTGAAGTCATTCATTTAAACGTAGAGTTTGTGTAAAAACAAAACAAAACAAAACAAAAAAGAACAAAAAAAGAAAAGAATAAGGCACAAGTAATAAAAAGTTATGAGCACCACCATAACAGAAGGGGAAAAAAATCATAACAAAAAAAAAAGGGATACAAAGAGAGGAAAAAGGAGAGTTTTGTTTATCATTGATGCAGCTGAATTCAACTGCATGATATCACAGCGTACAGTTGGAGTACTGCTAGATACTACTGAGGGGTCATCTTCAATCAGTACATACTGTGCTACACACACACACACACACACACACACACACACACACACACACACACACACACACACATACACACACTGCAGTAATAGGAGTAAATTATGTATACTACACATAAAAATAAAGAATAGTGAGCTATTTTCTTTGCACAGTTACTTTTTTGAATTTGAAAACAAGGAGCTAGAGGTCAAAGGGCATGCCGGGGACTCTCCCTTAATACTTGGACCTTCAGAAGGAGTTCAGAAAGTGGTAAACAAGGCCACAGAGTTCATGTATAGAGAATTGCACTGAATTATAAATGGCTACAACAATAACATTATGGTTGTACAGTTACCACAATTTCAGGAAAAAAAGTTTAAAAAAATTGGTTGAGTAAATAAACAGATTTTTTAAACAACCATGAACCTGTAAAAAAAACTCATGATAAGTGATAGACATTCACCATGTAATTTGAATTGATAGCCATCATTGCATGCCAAAACAGAACAAGAATCAAACAAACAAACACAAACACAATAAACAAAGAAGAAAAAAAAAGAAGTCAAATATGTAAAAGACATAAACATGCAGGAAATACACTTACGGGGTATCAAAGATCTTTTTACAAAGTTCACTCAATCTTCCCCCACGCAAAGTCTCCTTCCCAAAGAATAGCCAATTTAAATAAAGCACCAAAGGTGCAAACTCTCTGCGCTACTTAAAATAGCTAGGTGTTACAAAAAATAATCTCAGACCAAAAGAATAATTTTATTGACTATTCTAATCAAGCATTAATATAGCTCAAGCAATGAAAACGGTACAAGCTGTAAAACCCCAAAAGTGTTGAACTTGACCGGTTGCTATAACTTCAAGGGTAATGTGCTCGGCAATACAGGTGAAATAAACCTAAAAATATCACTGTGAAGATATGTAGGGTGGAATAAACACACACACACACACACACACTAAAAGTTGTATTGATTGTATACCAAATCACCTGTAATTTACCATGATTTTTCTATTAGCACAAGAAAAACTAAAACAGCATCGTGAGACGGCTTTGGTGAGACAGTTTGTTAGTGATTAGAATTCTAATCACTAACAAACTGTCTCACCAAAAAAGAAAAAGAGTACAGTGTAGAAAACCCAGAGTAAGGGTTGGGACCTTTTATGAATAGTGTGCTACTGGATGAGCTTCAGGGTCTCGCGACATTTTTGGAATAGTATATTGTATGTAGAAACAATATTTGGAACCTAGTATTTGGACACAAAATACTAGGTTCCAAATATTGCACACCATTAGCATAGCTTTAGTTGAACTAGGGTTTCATGTAAGATTTTATTATTTGGTCCAAGATTATGCTTTAATGTTACTGCAATTGTCATTATGCTATCAGCCCTCAGCGTGCATGATCGTGAGGGTTATATAGTAGTCGTCCTGTCTGTCTGTCACACTCTGATTTTGGAAATTACTGACAATTAATCATTGATTTAGGTGTGAACTTACTCAGAACGACTATTTAAACCTCTCATTGTGATACTTTTTTTTTTTCAAGCTGATTTTTGAGAAAATGTGAAGCTTTCAGCTCCATGTAGCTACATAGGTACTAACTTTTATGGGTAATGCTCCCTATCATTGTGCCACGTGAGCAATTAATTTATTATGGCCAGCAGTAGCTTACTTTATTCTGCTTGGAAGCTCGCTGAGTTGTCTCTTATGAAGATGGCATTTACATACCTACCCCAGAGACGTTCGCAGTTAGATTTACAAACTTAGCAGAGTTAATTTTTTTTAGTGGTGGTGGTAAAATATCTTTGTTCATGCACCGTTGCCTTACGTAACAGATTTGTTCTTGAAAATTCACTGCCAAGTAGTCCAGTCACTCAGAGAATACAATGTAATGCTATAACTACTAGAGCTCTGGTACAATAGAGCATTTTGAATGGAGCATACTTTGGAAAGGTGGTTAGCTTAAATAAAATCCTTTGGTTTAGCAATTCTTACCCATATCATCCTAGGAATCTTGATTGCTTACCCCTTGAAAATCTTTTGTCAAGTCGCGAAGAGAATACAATGTAAGTCTTGTGCTGGTATACCTAGTGAACAAAGTATAAAAGTGTGGCATGTTGCTAAAGAATAGCACAAATTAATAATCTAAACAAAAACAACAACATATATATCTTTTTGTGGTGCTTAGTAGAATGAGCATGTTGACCCTTGACCTTATCAAATTGTTCGGCCATGGTGAACAGCAGTATGACTTACCACTTCCAGACATAAACAGTTAACCGTAAACTTTTTCTACATGTTAGCTAAACAACAGCAAATGGGATATTCAGCAATCTTGCAGGTATGGAGTTGTATCCCAACTTTGGGTTTCAGGGACGTCAGAATAAGTGCGGCCACGCAGCCATGGCCACACCACTATTTTGATAAAAAGGGGCAAGGCTCATAATGACTCTAGTGGTCATTGTGGCAATGTCTTCTGCAGGGTGTAAACAGCCAATACCGACCATTTTGGAAGATATTCCTGAAACTCCGCTCCTGCCTTTATTTTTTCGAGCTATCTTTTGGAAAAACAAACGTAGTTCAGAGGTCGTTCGTTTGATTTTGAGAAGTGGCCATTTAGCACTATAAGAAGTCTGCAGACGTAGTTTTTGTTGTTGCTAAATACGCTTAAAATTGTTTATAGAAAACAAAAGCAAAGACTGCTAAAATCAGACCAGGCATTTGTAAGTTCTAATTTTAAATGGTTGTTTGCTTTTATGTCCAAGTGGCTATGTTAGCTATACAATATAGACTATATAATTACATTAAAAAGTTATTAATTTGACTTGGTTCATTAAACTTCAAAACTGTCTCATTCACTGACAAGAGGGTGTGGTTAAGTGGGTGTGGTTAAGTGGCTGCATCAATATGATTTGGCTTCCTACACCTCTGGGTTTAATTGTACACCAGTCTGATTTTGTTAGTTCCACCCAATTATTTTAAAGAACTGTTGAAGGTCAGAAAATATTTCCATTTCCTGATTTGAATTATTTATTTTTGGTGCTGTACATTGTATTGACTATAACATACATACCATTTCCTATCCACAACTGGCCCAACATTGGTCAATGACTGAAGCTTCCAGGTGGTGGACTCCTCCAATAGACTTGTTTTAATCATCTCTAGTGCCTATAAGAAGACTCCTGTACCCTTCTGACTGGACCCTAGAAGCAAACCAACGAATAGCAACGACTATTAGGCAGGTATTATTTAGAAAAAGAAAATGAGCTGCTATGGTGGGGCATTATGTAGAAATGGCAACCGTTTTTAGTTTAACAGTTGCTATGGTTTCCAGCTCAAAGTCACGGTTTCTCTGTGCATGCACGTTTGTACCGGGTGCCAATTTGGCCCCTTCAAACTAAGCGGCTAGTGCCACTAATTTCCCTTACTGAATAGGGGAAAAGTACCTGAACCGGGTGGAAATCCAGGGGAAAGTCACCAGACGCATACGTTAGGGTCACCAGACCCATAGATATACAACGCGAAAGTGGGATTGGAAACGGAATTATATACGTACGTATTTTGACCCCATCCGCGTTACCTTAAAATTGTACACTCGTAAAAAACAACATTTACTGGCACGCGCGTTACTAACGTGCTCTAAAGAGACTATGGCGGGTAAGTCTGTTAGAATTAGTGCTTCTTGTGTTCTAGCATCTTTCAGCTAGCTTTAATATTTTTTTTAGGCACTGCTGAAATAGAATATTGTCTTCTGAAAGACAACCTCCAGAAGTTATTGGAAGATGATGGTTTTAAAGTGAAGTCTGAAAGAGACACAAAAGCATTAAAAGCAGCTGCTGACTTGCTCACATGGTGTATGGCTGAGGAAAGTAAGAAAGAATTGGATAGTTTTTCAGATTGGCTTGTGTCTTCCTTAAGAAAATGTCTTTCAGCTGATCAGCGTTCGTTTGTGTTGCGGGCTGAAAAAATATGGGCAATGTTTCATCAGTTACGAACCAGCAGGGATTTTAGAAGTAAGTGGGATAGCTTTTTTGAAACCTCTATCAAGAAAAAAGCCATTGCGACCGTGTATCAGTACATAACCACAAGAATATTCAGGGAACTTATGTATAAAGAACAAATTTGAAATAAAGAAGGATGTCACACATACCCATTACACCCTCACACTGGATGAAAAAAATGCTCTTCGGTACGTTGCAGGATACGTGTGCCTTAAAGTACAAAAAAAAATAGAAAAAACTTCACACAAGTATAAGGATGAAATAGTGCTCCTACTTATTGAGTTTTATGGTGATAGCATGGATGGCAGTGGAACAGAAGAATGGACAAACCAGATTGATAGAGGGGGATTATGGCACATTAGTGATGACACCTACTTGGTTTTCGAAAATAATTGAATATGAAATAAGAAATTATTTGCATGTGAAGGCTCTCACAGAAATTGATGACAGCACAAAGAAGACAATTCTGGATGCAATAATGTCCAATGAAGACCTGTTGACATTGTGGGGTATGTCTACTGGACATTATGGTGAGGAAGTATCACAGGAAGTGTTAAGGAGACTAAGTGAAATGTATTTGACAGTGCGTGGATTTTCTTTTGCCAGCTCCTGTCTTGAGTTATACAAGCAACAAAACAGAACACAACTTCAAAAATCAAAAGGACTTAGAAGAAAATTACAAAATAGTTACAGAGAAGACAAATAATTTTTTTTTTATATTCCCTAGACAAATATCATCACTATTATCATAAATAATTTTATCAGTGTATTTTTCTTCTTTTTTCAAGGGGGGTATTGTCTATCTTAATGTTGTCGTGATCTTTGCTACCACGACAGTTCCCACGCACAGTAGCACAGGTAGTGTTAACTATACGAAGAGCCTGGGTGTTTTTAATGAACTCCGCAACATTGGGGTTTTCATTGACCCGTCCTCTCTGACGCTGGCAGCCAAAAAAATTTTCAAGTGGGTCCTGGCAGAGTCGATTGCTCAGAAACACAGTCACCCCTGGAACACTTATGAAAATGTAATCCAGCAACTCCAGAAAAGAATGAACTAAATACAATTTGCATAACAAAACGGGATTAATTTGGGCATTAAATAGCATTCCCTTACCAGTTATACGGAGACCTAGTCGGGTGGGAGCACTGAGTAGCATCCTGTTCTGTGCTGCCCTCTGATTCTCAAAACCTGGTCGTGATCGAACACTTTCCTCCCAGTCATCCAAATATATGAGAAATTTCTTAAGCCACTAAAACACACACACATAGCTAATACACAGAGTCATGAATTGTCCGTTTAAAACACGACTGATTGTATTTAGTGTTTTGTTTTTACCTCAATTCTAAAATCCAAATTATCTCTGTATGGTGCTTTGAAAGCATTCCTACTCCTTTTTCCCTCTAGGCTTTTGACATTGAGGCAATCAAAAAACTTGTCAAAAGCCAACACAAACTCTACAGTCTTTTCCATTTCAGAAAGCTTCATTCTCTTTAGAGCCTCGCCCACCGTGTTACTTAGCACCTATTATCAATACAGTTTCAATTCGTATCGTAAACACTAATAAAACTCACCTGAGCAGCTAAATCCATGCGCATCTTGGAGAAATTGGTAAAGTGTACATGCTCATACTTTAACTTCGGGATGAGCATCAACCCTGGTGTTGTCTGGTTAGAGCGTGACTGACTGTAGAGTTTTGAGAGGTGGGACCACTGAATATATTTACCTTCATACTAATAACAATAATATATATATAATACAGAGTGTCTTATGTACTATAATA
>WLWD01001438.1_pt1 | contig 24852 bp, 13 predicted proteins | sample 6712731 | NCBI WGS metagenome assembly WLWD01 (sample SAMN12718690, study PRJNA576275) | sponge metagenome | isolation source: marine sponge | host: Mycale hentscheli | place: New Zealand: South Island, Marlborough, Capsize Point | collected 2014-11-01 | reverse complement strand
TGAAGCCTCACCACATTATTCAATAATCGTGACATTGACACTGTTGTACGTACATTAGACCATTGGCATGTGTTAGTATTGTGTTTTCTGAACTAGCTAATTATCACCTACTCCATTTATCCATCACCATTGCTCAGCAGGTTTTATATCACCTTTGAGCATGTGCAGGTAGATTGCCTATAAAAGGCCTGTCTGTGCATGTGCTAAGGAGTGTCACATTTTATGAGCTTTGAATAACACTTAACCTGAGACAGTCTTTACTCTGTTTTGAAAAGCAGCACTGATAGTTAAGGGAAGCCTTTGGACAGGCTTGTGTGAGGTTCAGTAGTTCAGTGATACTCTGGTGGCAGCCTATCACAGGTTTGTCTCCTCCACCAGTGACTGTCCTTCCCAGACAATTCCCCACACTTGGTGGCAGCGGTGACTCCTTCAGTCCTCTGTTGGGAGCTTACGGAGACGACCTACGACATCGAGACCTACCTCTTGCTGACTCCTGTTCTTTTCAGAATTGGTTTGGGCATTCATTCAGTTTGCTTGTTTCTTTATTTTTGCGTTTACTTCATTTCTTCACCTTTCAAGCAGTGTCTACTGCCTAGTTTTGAGTCAAGCCCAACTATTTGTTGTTCCTTTTTCTTTCCAGAATTCCTGGATTCAGCTGGTGTAGAGGGTTTCCACCAGTATTGTTTCAGCATCTACTATTTCTCTGCCATTGCAAACTGTTGTCTGAAGAATTTCTCGTGCGCAAATTATTGCTTACTCCTCTGTGTTTCAACGTGGCACGTTCTTGCTCATTTGTGCTTCCCTTTTTGGTAAAGTCTTGAACGCAAGTTGAACTGTATTATTATTCTTATTTTGCCATTGTTTTCGTCTATATTCATTTTGTTTGTGCTGGACACTGTTGTGATTCCCCTTATTATTTCCCATTTGTCATTCATTGTTATCTTCTACTACACATCATGAACACAAGAAGTGGCCGACCTCGTGGGAAACCCCTTCCCAAAGCTCCATTGTTGGATCAAGATGTCATTCCATTGAAATCCAATTCTTCAGTGTCTTCATTATCACCTTCAGAATCATCCACCTCTATTTCCACTGTTATCCCTACTGGTGTTTCTGTGGGAGCTGAAAATGAGCAGCTTGAACCTCTGCCATCTACTCCTCCCAGGGTCAAAACCCACTCCATCTCCAGCAGTCACGAAAGCCAAACTGCTAGCTGAAGAACTGAAATCTACGGACATTGACCCATCTCTCTTCCTCCTTTCACAACTGTTTGAGAATCAATTTGCCTCTTCTCGTCAACCTCAACCTGTGTATTCCTATCCAGATCCCACTGACTCTTTGGTGAAATCCATTGGACCTTTGGAACAAGGTGAGGACATATTTGTCTTCTTACATAGATTCGAGTATGACATGAAGGTCAACACAATTCCTGTCCATTCCTGGTTGAACATTTTGCCAAAGTTGTTACATGGCATCTATAAGGAAGCATACTTTAACAGCATTTCTGAGACCACCTCATTCCAACGTATGAGAACCATCCTCTTAAACACTGGAGGTTACTCCCTGAGTGATTGTCTTAATTCTTTTCCTCTCAAATTCAGGTCAAACGGTTCTAAATCTGTAACTCAATTCTTTAATCATTGGAGGTATAAGTATGATGTAATGTTGTCTCAATTGTCATTTCTTGATTGTTTTTCTGAAGATCAACTCAACCTCATTTCACAAGGTGTAGCAGCACTAGGGGTTATAGCAGGCATGTCCAACGACACTCGCAAGGCAGTACTAGACAGACACCATAACTCTCCATATTCATTTATTGATGATTGTGCGTCATCTTTGTCATCAGCTGACGGTACTTATCAGCACTTTAGCCATTTTTCTGCCAGAACTAACCATCATTACCAAAGAAGTCCAAATTACAGACACAGTTCCAATTATTCCTATTCAGATTCATTCCAAAGACCTCAGTCCAATCATTCTTCTAACCATTACTCTCATCCCCAAACTCATCAACCCCAACATCATTCCCAACATCAACCCCACCATCAGTTCCAAACTTCTCCTACTCCTGTCCCTAGGCGTGACATATCTGAGGTTCAATGCCACAAGTGTAAGGCATTCGGACATTATGCGAACAGGTGTCCTTCCTCTTATCATGCCCACCAATCTCCTCAACCACAAACCCAAACCACTCCTCAAACCACTCCCTCTGTCAATGTTCCACGCCCACTTCCCAGAGGTCACAGACCTCAACAATCTAATACCTCTTCACAAATTCCTACTTCCTCATATGCAGTGGGAAAGGCTGAACCTTTACCAGTTGCAGAAACCCCTGAAACATCCATTCTCAACACATTTGATGATGAATTTATCACCCATGGTTATGTTAATAACATTCTGACACCTATTATTGTGGACTCAGGTGCCAAACGTTCCCTTGTATCATCTGACTTTATAACTCACGACCTTACCCCTGTCAAGACTGAATCTCTCTTTGGCATATCTAGTGTTGTTTCCAAGTTTTCTATTTACGAGTTACCAATCGATATTCCAACTATCAAAGGTATTGCCAGTTTTGCAATGTGTCCTACTCTCCCCCAAAACACTGTTCTATTGGGTGTAGACTTTGGTCAAGACAAACTTTTGGAATTACTCAACTCCATTAAACTATCACCTAGACCAGTCAATTCAGTAACCAGAGCCATGAATTCAGAAGACCAGTTATCTGTTCAAGTCACTGAAGCATTACATGCCTCAGAAGGTGGTAGCCCACTGCCCCTTGAGGACATTCCTGATCATGTCATGGTAGATGTTCCATTAGTAGATTCTGACGTCCTAGCTGCAGAGCCTAGCTCTATTGACCGTAGCATTGGTTTCCAGAAGTCTCTTGTTCCCACATCATTTCCTAATCTCACATTTTATGGTGTTACTAGGCAACAATTTAAGGACATGCAAGTTAGTGATGTCACCCTTGCCCCTCTATGGGAGTTAGCCAGGAGGCATGAAAAGCAATTCTTTATTGTGAATGATCTATTGATGTGTGTTACCTCTACTCTTAATACTGTATCCAGTGCTTTAGTTGTTCCCCAAGATCTTAGGCGTAAGATCTTAGTGGCCGCCCATGATGGGTTGGGCCATGGTGGTGTAAATGTAACAAGGACTCTAATCAACAAGCATTTTACATGGCCTAAGATGTTGAATGACATAAGGAGTTATATACAAGGCTGTCCCAAATGCCAGAAGTTTACAAAGTCTAGTAATACCAAAGTGCCTCTAGTAGAACCTGAAGTTATATCAGAACGTGGTGAGAAAATTGCAATAGACATAGTGGGTCCCTTACCCAAAGCCAAAGGGAATTATAGGTTCATATTTACTTGTATGGAATTAGCTTCCGGGTATCCTTTCGCTATCCCCATAAGGAATTATACTGCAGACACTACTGCCCAATGTTTGCTCAATATCGTATCATTCCTTGGCATTCCTCTCCAGATTTTATCTGATCAGGGTGCGAATTTTCTTTCCAGCACTATCACTCATTTATGTAGAAAATTTGGTATTCACAAAATTCAGACTTCCCCTTACCACCCCCAGTCGAATGGGAGACTAGAAAGATTCCATGCCACTCTCAAGTGTATGCTGTCAAAAGCCTTGGTTGAGAAAGCAGATTGGCCTTCAATGTTGGACTTAATTCTTTATTATGCTCGTAATCTACCAAATTCAAGACATGGTCACACTCCACATGAGTTGCTGTTCCTAAAACCTAACCCTTTCATATTGTCAACCATCAAGTCTCTTTGGCTTTCAGACAACTCATCTGCCATTAACATTCCCCAGTTCATCTCAGACCTTGACACACAATTTGCTTGCCATAATCATGTTGTCAAATCATCTCTAGCTTCTAAACATGTATCTGACCGTATTAGCAAGGAAGCAGAGTTTGTATCACATTTCAAAGTTGGCGATCTTGTGTTTAAGCGTATACCTGGCTTGAACAAGTGCTTAGACTCCTCATCTTGGGATGGTCCATTCATCATAACAAAGTTACTTGCCCCTGTGAATTGTGAGATTGCACCGCACCAGACAAAAGGTAAAAGGAAAATAGTGCACATTAGTCAACTCAAGAAGGTTGCCGAGAAAGCTGTATTAAGAGTTGCCGTGGTTCCCAATGACATATCACCTCACTGTTTATCATCTCCCAGACAACCAACCAGTATTGATTTGTCTGATGAACAACAGACACTTCTTGGTCACACTTTATCATCTTTTCCATCTGTCTTTTCAGACAAACCAGGTTTAACATCAGTGGTCACTCATTCCATTACTCTCACATGTACAACTCCTGTCTGGACTCCTTCCTATACAATACCATTGGCTTATCAACAGCCGTTCAGGGAAGAAATAGAGTCATTGCTAGAGTTAGGGATTATTGAACCCTCTACTTCCCCTTGGAGTAGTTCACCCATGCCAGTTAAGAAACATGACGGAGGTATACGCATTGTGGTGGATTTTAGAAAACTCAATCTAGTCACTGTTCCTGAACCCTTTTTAATGCCATCCATAGATTCCATCCTTGCACAACTTGGTGATGCTAAATTTCTTAGCAAGTTGGATTTACTTAAGGGTTTCCACCAAGTTCCCTTAGATGACAACACAAAACCACTAACTGCCTTTTCCTGCCTTCAAGGAAAATTTCAATATAAAGTCATGCCGTTTGGATTGAGAAATGCACCAGCAACTTTTCAGTTACTTATGCAGCAGGTGTTAAGAGGCATAGAATCCTTTTGTTTAGCTTACATTGACGATGTGGTTATATTTTCATACACATTTGAGGATCATATCTGCCATATTACAGCTGTCTTAAGCAGGTTGGCTTCTGCAGGCTTAACAGTCAAGAAGTCAAAATGTTGTTGGTTCTATAGTACTTTTGAATTTTTGGGATTTGTCGTTGGAAATGGTCGCCTCAGCATAGCTGAAGCTAAAGTCCAACATCTCAAGGACTACAAACTTCCAACCACCAAATCTAACTTAAGAGCATTTTTAGGGCTTGTCACCTTTTACTCTCGTTTTGTACCTAACTTTGCCAACTACACTTCTGTTTTGAGCTCACATCTACGAAAACAATGCCCAGACAAACTACAATGTACAAACGACAAGGACTTTGTTTCATCCTTCAATTATATCATCTCGTCCATTATTCATCATTCCTCTTTATTTTTGCCAAATTGTAAAGATGTATGGTGTGTGTTCACTGATGCCTCTGGCAAAGGTGTTGGTGGATGTTTGTGCATTTATAGACAAGATTCCTGGGTGCCTATAGCCTTCTATTCCAGGCAGCTCCAGCAAAGAGAAGAGCATTATCCTATAGTAGAACTGGAAGCACTAGCAGTACTAGCAACCATTGAACATTTCAGATTCTATCTTTCTGGACAGCACTTTACAGTATTTACTGACCATTCTGCTCTAGTCAACATTTTTCATGGGACTCCACCCACAGCCAAGTTAGCACGTTGGCTTGAAAAACTCTCAGACTTTGACATGGACATTGTGCACATCAAAGGAAGCACTAACTATGTAGCAGACGCCCTCTCGAGACAGTCTTGGCCCACTCTGACAGCGGATATGGTAGCAGAGGTTTCTCCTTCACCGACTGGAAGCTCAGCCTCCCAGTGGAGGGGAGATGTGGTGAAGCCTCACCACATTATTCAATAGTGACATTGACACTGTTGTACGTACATTAGACCATTGGCATGTGTTAGTATTGTGTTTTCTGAACTAGCTAATTATCACCTACTCCATTTATCCATCACCATTACTCAGCAGGTTTTATATCACCTTTGAGCATGTGCAGGTAGATTGCCTATAAAAGGCCTGTCTGTGCATGTGCTAAGGAGTGTCACATTTTATGAGCTTTGAATAACACTTAACCTGAGACAGTCTTTGCTCTGTTTTGAAAAGCAGCACTGATAGTTAAGGGAAGCCTTTGGACAGGCTTGTGTGAGGTTCAGTAGTTCAGTGATACTCTGGTGGCAGCCTATCACAGGTTTGTCTCCTCCACCAGTGACTGTCCTTCCCAGACAATTCCCCACAGAAGCATTGTTTCGCAATCCACACCCTTTACCTAATCACTCAACTCTGAAGGGTTTGGTCAATTGCTCATACTAATCTCGTTCTACTGGAATGCAGAATTTAACCACATTTTCATTAGTACTGTTTACACGTACAAAAAAAAATATTACTGCTCCTCTTCATTTTGTATTATCGGGCAGGCTAGGCCTGCAGTATATAAAATCTTCTGGGAAAAGAGTTATGCTCTCTTAGGCCAAAATATTAAATAGTACGATACAAATCTTTTCAGGATTTGAATAATGGAGCTTAATGCAGTACTTGGAGAGAGAAAAGTCTCTCTGCCTCAAAAAATTATTCTTACAGAGTCATTCACTCAAGCATATAACATATATTTATTTATCTGTTTATACTCTTCAGACTTGTGAAATGGAGATGGTCACATCACCTAGAACCACAAACCTTCAAGCAGCATATGTTCATAGCCTGTGAGTTCATTGATCTAACCAAATGAGGCTGGAAAGTTCATGGCAAGTTTTTGCCAGCCATAATGATAGACTCAGAGCCAGCACCAGAATTTTGTATTAAATTTAATAGGTGTGAATGTATGTATAATTTCAACATGAAATCCCTGCAGCAGCTCTAAAGTGTGTCATGAAAAAAAAAACATGAATTTCAGGGTGTGTCCTAATACAGGAAACCACACCAACTTCCTGGCCAGATCAACTGAAAATTGCTAGCTACGGCTCTGTTGCTACCTAGGGCATTACAATTTTGTATAATCTCAATACAGTAATTTCTGTGCTGGTTGATAATAAGCATATGGCATATTCTTTCCAATAGTGCTGGTCTCACAAGCTGCTTTCATTCTCAGATTAAGTTGTGTTGCTAAGCTTTGAAAGACTGCAGCCACAACACCAGGCTCCCAAAACTCGAAATAGCTAGTAGCTAACTTCATATGATCATTAATGACCAGTTCTTAAATTAAAGCATAGGAACTAATCAGAGGTTTAAAGTTCTAGTATTACAATACAAAGCCAATTGGCATCAGTGCAAATAAAAAAAAAGCGTATTCATGAAATGAAGTTATCTAACTGTCACAGGCACCTGATGATTGAATGTACTACCACAGCAACACCACTTCTAGTCTTATAACTTCCTTATCCACATTCTCCATACTCTGTGGGCTTGTCCTGCAGGCTGTCTATGGGCTTGTCCTGCAGGCCGTCTGTGGGCCTGCAGGACAAGCCCACATGAGATAAGAAGATAAAGAGAGATAAGAAGATAAAGAGAAGAAGAGAGACTGTATACCGATGCAATGAATACGCTTTTGTGTGCTTGTGTTTGTATATTCAATCTGTTGTGTGTATGAAAGAACTTATGTGTGTGCACTTAGTCATTTATTTCGTTAATTAGTGTTGATGAACTTGATGTGTTTATGCATATGGTCACGAGTTGTTTGTAGGTCATACATTGTCATTGTGGGAGGAGTTGACCCTCTTCTATATAAGTGTTTGTCATGTCTTGTTCAGTTCAGTGTTCAATTACAGCAATACTCCCGACAAGTCAGCTAGGCGCTAGCTGCATGCGGCGAGAACGTCTAGATTAACATTCTGGTGGCAGTGACTGAGCTGTTACTAAGTGCGTGGCCATCCCAGGAACTGAGGATTCCGTGGAAGACCGCCACATACTCACACACTGAATAATAATTATAAAATATTTGTACTAAGAGGTTCTAATGTAGAGCTACAAACGATGGAAAAATAACCTTGAAATATACAAAAATGGCGTGCAGTGCTCTAGCAGCATGCAACACATGATCGAGATGGTTATAGGGGCTACGGTACAAGATAAAGGAATTCCATGTTTGCTTGTCACGAACCGGTCAGTGATAACACTAAATGCATACATAGTGATTATAACAAATAATGCAGGGTTTTATTTAAGGGGGGCAGGAAAAGATCCCTCCCCCGAAAATTTTTTTTCTACTTCCCCCAAAAATGTTGATTTAATTTGTAACTATCAAAAAAAAAAAAAGCAAAAAAATAAATAATTAAAAAAAAAAATCAACATTTTGACTTGAACATGCTTTTTCACTGGTACAGCAAAATTTGTGCAAAGCAAAGTTTTACCTCTTCCCAGAGCCTGTCACATACCTTTTCATAAAAGGAACAATGGTAAAAAGACTTGCAGCTTGTTGTAAAGATGTAAGTGTAGAGACTGTAAACCTGAATAATGTAGCTACAGGCACATTATTTATGACGACCCTTACCCATTCAGCTTCTAACCCCCCCCCCCCCTCCCCACCCACACACAACACACACACAAGTAAAAAATTCTAGATGAAACTTTGTAATGAATAAGTTCATTGCATTTAGGGTTCAGCTTAGACTTGTGGACCAATGAAGCAGTCCTCTGCAATTAATGTCACATCTGTCTGAATTCACCTAACACGAGTGTACCAATTGATTGATGAATTTGTGAGTAGCAGTACGGTAAGATAAGATTATGCAATCACCCCCCCCCCCCCCCCCACACACACACACATTTAAACTCCATCAACATCCTTTTAGACCTAGCTCCACCTTTAGTCAGACATTGGCTACTAACTCCACCTTAGACTTTCTTTCCACACATTCTACAGTGAATGACCTAAAACCTCTATTCACAGCATATATCTGACATGTTACTGGAAAGGAGCCACATATGCAAGGCTGCAGAATAGAGGGACAGAAAAAAACGTTAAACTTAGGTCTTCTTTTCATTTCAAGAATTAAAGATAATCTTATTCGTAGTAAATTTAAATGCAAATATTCCACTTTAAGTATTGATTAGAATGATATTTTTCATTTCAGTAAAATAAGGGGGGAGGGGAGGGATTGGGAGCTATAACACATAATTTAAATTTTATACAAAACTGAACAGCTTAATAGCCAGATAACGCTTTCTAACTATACTTTTAAAGTTAAACAGTGATGTGAGCAGTGCACCCCATCTGTAGACTTCCGTCTTTTTTTTAGACCCAGCTCCACTTACAGCCACAATTACTATACTAGGCCTTGGTTATTGACTCTACCTCCTCCCTACACAACCTTATCAACCCAACCTCACCCACTGACACACACACAGAATGTAAGCTTGCAGATCGAACTGAGTGACCACAAACCAACATCCCATTATACATCTGAGAAGTAGATAGGATTGTCCAGGCAGGTGGACATATATAGTAAACAAGGCCTACTAATTGTGGCTATACATCTACAAGTGTGTTGGTGGGGTCTTCAGATGAAAAGCTTCATAAACTTATTATTAATTTTTCATACAAACTAAAGTCATGCTAACTATAATATGTCTTGTATCAAGTTTGGTGTGCCTTAATTCCAAATTTAGTTTTTATGGTGATGGATAGCAGCCATCCCAGATTTGGCCCAATTATAAAAATTCCCTGGGGAGTGTTAGGACGGACATGAGAGCTAAATTTTATATTTGTGACCGTCTACCGGAAAATCGGGCAGCACGCGTCAATGTCAGGAAAAATCAACTGAATTCTTTAAGATGTATTAAATTAGCCTACGGAAGGGAACGGTTAGATAGGAGAGCTCAATATCTGGATGCTGACAACTCTGTAAGTACCAAAAAAAAATTTTTTTGGTGGGGGCGCGTTGTCCCCGATTTTGCTGTATACGGTTACATTTATATGTCCTAGAAGTCAAATATAATATCAAAACAGAAGAATGGTCACAGAATTGAGGTTATTGAGTTGACTAAAATAGAATTTAAAGCTCAGCCTGATTTTTTTTTGCAACTATCCTCAAATTTCACTTTCATGAAAAATTAGACAGAAAATTAGTACCTCAACATACACACTCCTTTAGACCCCACAAACATCTTTTTGGACCTAGCTCACCACCTACAGCCACCAGGCCTTGGCTAATAACTCCACCTCTCTAGACAATCTTATCTACCTCTTTCCTCCACCATAGAAAAAAAAAGAAAAAAAAAGAAAAAGAAAAAAAAAAGCTTCTGTGCATGGAGCAACCACAAACCAACATCCCACAGCACACACACACATACACACACACCTGACAATAACTACATAGTTCTACTAGTACTAGCAACATTACATGTAATTGAATTCCCATATAGGTTGAAATTTAAAAAAAATACTTATAAACAAAAACACAGTCTGCATTAATTAAGTCACTTATAATATTTCCTGCAGCTGAAGGTAATGAGAAGAAAAGGAAGTTATATGCTATAGTGCTGTGTACATCTGCTGTGCCACTTTTTTATACACGTGAAGGGTTGCCTAGTTTGCATGATAAAAAAAATAAAAAAATCGGATGCTGGGATAGTAAATATTTAGGGGCAAAATATATTACATTCTTCTTCATGGTTTCTATAATATTTTTTATGTTCTGTTGGTTGTTGTTTGTTGTTGTTTTTAGTCATTTTCTGTTATGTTGTTTTTAGTTGTATTTTATTTTTTATATTTTATACTATTCAAGAAACATTAATTCAACTAATATATTATTCTGTTTCATGTCATTCACTAGTTCCACTTACATTTTATTAATTTTTTGTTGTATTTGTTAGGTTTTGTTTTTGTTTTTGCTTTTTATTGTGTGTGTTGTTTTTGTTTTTGTTTTAGTCTCATATTATTTAATTTTAATTAAAATTGTATGAAGTAGTGCCATCTTTTCTTCTTTTTTATACTAACTGAACTTTGTATTCATTTTTTTATCACGAACAGATTTTTCTAAATTTAAATGGATCAGACTGGACATATTGTTGTTGTGTTGTTCAGTGTATGCAGCTCCAATGCAAACTGTTGATTAGTAGCATTTACTTTGTCCCAACCTATTGCTTTCAGCTGCCCCCAAGCAGGACTTTGGCCTGTCTGGAAAACTGGCTGCTGAGACTAACACATACAGAGTGAGTAGGTGGTAATAAATTCAGGAGGAGTGGGTAAAATGTAAAATGAAAAAAAAAATGGAGGGCATTTGCGCGAACTTGAGTTACCAATGTGTCTGTATACAACAACTAGGGTGTGGTGATTAACTACAGTGAATCAGAAGAAGCTCGCCCCCGCAACCGTTTGAATTGAAAAAGAAGCAACAAAATCAAGTCACTTTATTTAAACTTTTTCATTGTGATACTCTTAGTAGTAGATGTAACGCACAGTACTTTCACACAACTGACATACCTATGCAAGACTTACCTTCGTGGTTAGTGTAGTGGACAATTAATTTTCAAGCAAATACTGTTGCATAGGGCTTATAGGAGAATCAGCGCTTATAAGCTTGTACTGAAAATATCGAGCAAAAGGACTATCAAAATGATTCAATAATTTTCTTCCCTAACTTAGATAGGGTACTGACAGGTCACACAAACAAAATAAATCAAAAGAACATTAACCACACCCACCTCATATTTAATTATCATCCAAAATTTGTATGCTACAATGTAGTATCAAAATAAAATTTTCCAGAATTGTCTTTTGTAGAGCAGGAATGGAGACTGTTCCCTAAACTCCATGCCTGGGTTGATATTCTCTTGTGTGTTTTCACTATTGAGTCTATTCAGAATTGAACCCGCGGCTGCCCTTGGGAACCAGCTCTCTACAGACACGTAAGAACACGAGTACCATTGGATGAAGCAAAAACACACCCAGGGGACAAACATCTGGAGCCGCACTTTTTGGAGTAGAAGGTCAATTTCTGAATTATTACGCTGTAACTGGCTCATAGTACATATTGCCTTAGCAGGGCAGAAAGTAAGAGTGTTGTTATATTTTTTTCCAGGAGAGAACTACATATGAAGGAACATTATTCGTTTTTTTGAGGTAATTTTTTCCTTCAAATTGTTAATTTTTTATAGCACTGTTGTAGTACAGCAATTTATTTTACTATTAGTGGTCTGCAATATAAACATTTTTTGTTTCTAAGAAATAAATGTCAAGTTTGTGCCTTCAATTTAGAGCGTTGTTAATTAATTAACTTCAAATTAGTAATGCGCTTACATAGCAAGTGTGAATTAGTGTCATAGTCGTGTAGCATAAGTTCGCACTTGTGTCATAGGCAGAACATGTTTGACCCCAACTTCATAGAAGTATAATTCCACAACACGACAATGCTTAGAGGATGAAGTACATAAGCAAAATTGAATAGTGAAGTAATAAAAATATAAATTTATTGACGCCAAAATCAAATTGACCAAAAAAATACTAATAGAAAATGAAACTAGATACTCCAAATAAATTCTACACAAAACAGCTTGTTTCTCTCTATTCTTTTCAACCAAAATAGTAAAGTGATTGAAATAAGCTAATTAAAAAAGCAACAACACACAACGCTGCCCATCACAATATCTGTATCTCGCAATTGACTTGGTAAGTCGGTTGATATGATAAATCTCCTGGTGAACAACAAATAAAATGTGTACCAAATGAAACATATGAACAGTGTGCAGGACAAATGCCCAATGAATACACCCATGTGAGCTGTGAGCACTGGCACGGGGTAATGAACCCAGGCTGCTAGGGTGCTGCTTTCAATGCTGCATGCATGTAATGTATAAATTCGAAAAAAAAATGTCACTGAGAAACCCACAAAATGTAAGGCATGGGTGGAAAAAAGACACAGTGACTGGTAATACTGTTGGTGGTGTTCATCATCCTTCTCTTAAAAGTATGTAGTTTTAATCAAGATGAGCACTGAAAAACACGTTGTTACTATAAGCGTATATGTTGTGTGTGTTTAGGTTCTCCATTAATTATTCTTCATGCTGGATCAGAAAATGGTGGGTGCCAACTGTGCTCTAGTACTCAAATCCAGAAAGAGTACAGGTACATTGCATGGGGGAAATTCTAATTATTTTTTTATTTATTTTTATGTATTGTATTATTGTTTATACGTAATGGAGCATTGGTAGAAGAACAAGTACTCCCAAACATCCCCCGTAACAGTTTCATGTTATGGACAACGCTTCATATCACAGCTGTCAAAGTGAACCATATCTTGTGAAGAGTTGGACAAAGAGAATATGGTCGCATGGCTCAAACCGATAAAGTAGTCAATCCTCAAAAATGTCTCAAAAAGATTTGTAAGATTATCAAAAGCCATCTCCCTATTCATCCAGAATATGTAGTCGATTAAGTGGCTAAATCTGACGGCCATGAAGTTGTTTGCCGGCCTCCCTATTGCCTACTGTGAACTTAATCCTAGTGAAATGGCATGGGCTCTAATGAAGAATTACATCAAGAAAAACAACATTTAGTTCACACTAACTGAAATAGAGAGATTAACTCATACAGCTTGCACTGTGGTAACACCTGATTGAGGTTGTTTGCTAACTGAACTTACATGGCTGTACTGGAGGAATTTTTTTAACGAGAGAACAGTAATCAAATGTCAAGCTTTTGCCTTCCTTCTGTGGACATTATAAAGACAATATTCTTCTAGTTTGGGATTACTCATATCAAGGAAATAGTCAGGAATTTAGATAACTACCACGAAAATATCACAAATGGATGATTTAAAGCCATTAAAAAAGATCTACCAATATAATATAAAGACTGAAGGTTCAAAGCAACTAACGTCTTAGACATCTCTCTATACTCCAAATTGTGTCAAAATAATTTTCATTAAATATTCGATTGTCACTTATCATGTGAAACTAAAGTTCTTCATTAATATCGTTCCAGCTAACTTATTGTGATGAAATAATCCACAGCTAACACAAAAATTGTGGAGACATGGAATGAAAATATTTCTTCCAACTCACGTGAAATTACATATTAGCCTATTACAAGAGTTAGCTTCTGTTAGGGGTGCCGCCACACTTTTTGAACGCGAAAAACTCGTGAAATTACATATTAGCTAGATCAAAGTATGACAAGAGTTAGGGGGTGCTGTGACACTCTTTGAGCGCGAAAAACCCGCGGAATAGGCCATGGTTGCTAGGGTGTGTTAACTTACTTCTGCTTAAACCCCCCCCCCCCCTACATATATCTGAGCTTTTAGTTAGTAAAATATATGGAAATGTTAAGACAAGATTGCAGCAAGAAAAATATTATGGAAACTCCATCTCAAATGATGAGAAAAAAGTTTAATTCTAGGCAATTCACAACCATACCATAAAGTTACAATGGTGCATTTATCATAGTGAAGCAGGTGTGAGGAAAAGCAGACTTCTCACTTTCAAAAACAAAAGTAATAAAATAATCAAGTAAAAACAAAACAAAAAAAAACACAACACTTACTTTGGTGAAATTTCTAGTTACTTACTATATCATTATTGTTGATGTAGTACATAACATTCATTACAGATGAATGTACACCTCATAATTAAATTTGTAGTGCAGAATGGAATAAACAGTCAACCACTTACACCAGGCAGCCAAAGGGAAAAATGTTGAAAACAAAAGGAATAACAATCAAGCAAACAAATAAGCACAAAAACACAACAGTACACTTAGAATGAAGGTAATGAAAAACAACAACAAACAAAAATATAAACAAAACAAAAAACAACGCCAGAAAAGACAAAAACACACTTCAAATATAATATAAACCAAGTGGTGTTTTTCAAGAAATTAACAGAATTTACAGTACTGTGTGGTATCTCACAAGTGCTTGCTACAGACATCTTACAACACTGGTATCTTACAAAAATCCTACCAGAAACTTCACTCTGTACTCTTGTGTTACAAGATTCCTGTCAGAAACATCGCATAACACTTTGTGTATCTTACAATCACGCAAAAAAACCGCTCACATCCTACTAGAAAAAAATTAATAAATAAATAAAAATAAAGAAACATTCTTCACAACTGCTAGTTGCTGAGATGGACATTGAAGAGAAATACAATCATTTTGTAATTTATCCCAATTACTCCAGTGAACTATTCTTGTTGAGAAATTATTAACCATTACCTCATTCCTTGCTCATATTGTCACTACCAATATTCCTTCAACCATTTAGAACACAGCTACTGTAGTTTTTGTATTGTGACAGAGGAACTCAAAACTGCTTAGGTCCTTCAAAGAGGGACACTATTAATTTAGTGTCCCACGCCTTGAGGACAGGGACACTTAGTGTCCCTCCGATTGTACTTAGTGTCCCATTGTTAGGAGCAGTGGCTACACTCTAAATTAGTTAGGTGCTGCACAGCCATTGTGAACTACATTTTTAGGGCCCTTCAGGCCCTAAATAGCTCCCTCGCTGCTCGGGAAAGCTATAGCCTCAGACCTTTGAAACCCTAAATACGGTAGTTCCCTCAGAGACAGCACTTAACTATTAATTAGAACCAGAATTTGGGGCTACCATTGTTCTAGGTACAATTGCTCCTGCCAATTGTTTAGATTCCCGTTTTTTTGCTACAGCCTACAGTAATTATTATTATTGTTATTATTATTAATTATGATGATAACAATGCTTCATAGCCAGCTAGCACTGATGCACAGTTCCCATGCTAGACTGCAACTGACTCACACTGAATCAAGTAGCTAGATACCCTATAGATTTGCCTCCAGAGACTTAATGGCTATTGCTTAGTGCAAACCTACATTTCGCTTATTTTTAAATTGAATTGAATCCATGAGCCAATCAATATCATTGAAACATGATGCGTAATCTTCTCTCATGAAAACAACATTTACACTGATAGTTTTCATTGCACAGCTATTGATACCTGATTGGACTGGGAAATGACTTGAGAGTTAGGTAGGGTATAGTAGAACATAAAAGTTTCTACCAAATGTGCTTTACTTTTCTTCTGTCTGTGGAATTGAGTGTTATTTCATTATCTTCAATATTGTAGCTTTTGAATGTCACTATGGCTAGGCTGCGGTTGTAAAAACTTCTCAAATATCCTCTATAGTACAATTATGTGAACAACAAAAAATCTAAACAATGACATCATTTTTTGGTTGTTATGCTGGCATTTCCAGACCTACCATATTATTATCGAACGATCAAAGCAAGTAAGATACTGTTAGGGGTGAATCGGGTATATGTTCAATATTATGTTGTGTGGATTGTACGTATGTTCCTTAAATGCATGCACAGGCTCTTCATCTTTTTTATTTTCAAAACATGGCTTTGTGGCTGACCCCTTCTGATAATAAATAATTAGGCTATACTATGACATCAGTGTCCGCTGTTCAAAGCAAAAATTTGTGGATTCATACTTCCGGTATTTGCTTCGTCGTGGTCACATGGAGCTAAGCCACTGATGTCTCGAATAGGAGTACAACGCTAGAACCAAAGTATTCCCAAAGTATTAGGTACACTCTGTTGGAGCAAGTGAACAAGGAGCAAGCAAGCAAGGGATCAAGATGTCAGCAGGCGGTTTGAGTAGTAAATCCCTATATAGTATTTAGGGTATTTAGTCTTATTATACACTTATAGTCTAGTTTAGGGAACTTAAACTAGGAGGACATGATTAGTTATTACTAATTCTGGTGTATGTCTGTTTGAATGTTGTCATTTGTGTGCGGGAGACTTTGACTAGTTTCATCATGTTCCTGGGGAGAGAAGGTAAGGGTCATCGAGTGTGTGGTAATGAGAAGGGGAGGGGGGGGTTAATTAATGTTTGTTTATTTATCATTCTTCCTATTCTTGTCTCCCCCAGGTATCTGTGAGGTGGACAACACCCCTAGGGGGGATGGTTCATAAAATATGTAGACAGAAGTCCAGCTAAATTGGCTAAAATGGCGGTGAGTGTGGGTTCACTGTATTAGTACATACATACGTAGATGTGCCTGTGACATGCTGAGACATGCCATTCATAAGGTAGTTAATAGCAGTACAATAGTTACCTTTCACAATATTCTATGAATGTAGCCATGATAACACCCCTAAGGGATGGTTCATAAAACATGTAGACAGAAGTTCAGCTAAATTGGATAAAATGGCGGTGAGTGTGGGTTCACTGTATTAGTACATACATACGTAGATGTGCCTGTGACATGCTGAGACATGCCCTTCATAAGGTAGTTAATAGCAGTACAATAGTTACCTTTCACAATATTCTATGAATGTAGCCATGATAACACCCCTAAGGGGTGGTATATAAAGTTAATCGACAGAAGTTCAGCTAAATTGGCTAAAATGGCGGTGAGTGTGGGTTCACTGTATTAGTCCATACATACGTAGATGTGCCTGTGACATGCTGAGACATGCCATTCATAAGGTAGTTAATAGCAGTACAATAGTTACCTTTCACAATATTCTATGAATGTAGCCATGATAACACCCCTAAGGGGTGGTATATAAAGTTAATTGACAGAAGTTCAGCTAAATTGGCTAAAATGGTGGTGAGTGTGGGTTCACTGTATTAGTACATACATACGTAGATGTGCCTGTGACATGCTGAGACATGCCATTCATAAGGTAGTTAATAGCAATACAATAGTTACCTTTCACAATATTCTATGAATGTAGCCATGATAACACCCCTAAGGGATGGTTCATAAAATATGTAGACAGAAGTTCAGCTAAATTGGCTAAAATGGCGGTGAGTGTGGGTTCACTGTATTAGTACATACATACGTAGATGTGCCTGTGACATGCTGAGACATGCCATTCATAAGGTAGTTAATAGCAGTACAATAGTTACCTTTCACAATATTCTATGAATGTAGCCATGATAACACCCCTAAGGGATGGTTCATAAAACATGTAGACAGAAGTTCAGCTAAATTGGATAAAATGGCGGTGAGTGTGGGTTCACTGTATTAGTACATACATACGTAGATGTGCCTGTGACATGCTGAGACATGCCCTTCATAAGGTAGTTAATAGCAGTACAATAGTTACCTTTCACAATATTCTATGAATGTAGCCATGATAACACCCCTAAGGGGTGGTATATAAAGTTAATCGACAGAAGTTCAGCTAAATTGGCTAAAATGGCGGTGAGTGTGGGTTTACTGTATTAGTACATACATACGTAGATGTGCCTGTGACATGCTGAGACATGCCATTCATAAGGTAGTTAATAGCAGTACAATAGTTACCTTTCACAATATTCTATGAATGTAGCCATGATAACACCCCTAAGGGATGGTTCATAAAATATGTAGACAGAAGTTCAGCTAAATTGGCTAAAATGGCGGTGAGTGTGGCATAGTTGCCAAGTGTACCTGAACATCCGGTACATTACCGGAATTATCAGGTCTGTAATGTACCGCACCTAAATTGTAATTAGCCTACATTTGTACCGGAAATTTGTGTTCGAATGCAGACTCTGAGCGGGGTTTCTCGATACTTCGTAAGATTTACGCTGACTAACGGTCGAATTTGGATCAGTCAACACTAGTTAGTTTGATGTCTATCAAGTTCAACAGTGATGATTGCTGCCATGAAGTAAAGCTTGATGACGAACTACTTAAAAATTGCAAAAAAGCCACACACAAAGCACTCAATATGTAAACTGAAATTTGATATATAATATTATTATTATGAAATTTGAAGTTGGGGCGTGGTTTTAGGTGTGGTTTACAGAAATGGGCGGTGTTTGAGGTGTACCTAAAATTAATTTTTAAAAGTTGGCAACTATGGTGTGGGTTCACTGTATTAGTACATACATACGTAGATGTGCCTGTGACATGCTGAGACATGCCATTCATAAGGTAGTTAATGACTATTTAGCAGCATGCTAGGTGGGGTTAATACAAGGCGGAACGCCCCGATCGGTGTGTGGTAAAGGGTCCTCTTGATGCGCAAGCGCAAGTGAGGGGACCACGAGGCGGGTTATAGTGTGCAGTAAATAGTGAACCTTATGCAATAGAAAAGCCAGTCAGCATCGAGAAGACGATAACTAGCTGATGTCAGACGAGCGCGACGGAGACGGAGGTTCTGGGGGTAGCTCGGGCGGCGCCAGCCGGAGTCGCGGTGGTATTGGCGATAGTTTTCCTGGAACTTCGGCGTCGGGAATCTCCCCTGACTTGGACGATCATGTGAAGACACTCGTCAGAGAGCTGCTCAAGGAGAAGCGGGGAGGTGGGGGACCTACCACACCGCAAGAATCCTCGCCTGGTGGAGCGAAGGCCGGTATGTCGTTATTTTGTGATGCCAATGGCAGACTCACAGGGGGTTGGTGGGGAGATATAACTGTGTGGGGATCTGTTCCTCCCAGATCTGACTGATGACATGTAATAATAGGATTAGGGCATGGTTAGGAGGCCATATATGTGTTGAATCTATATGAGTCAGTGATATTGTTTGGCCGAAATGCATATTCGGGGGATCTGGGTATTAGACTGTATGAGCACGGTGTCTCTCTAGTTTATACGAACATTGTAGCTTTGGTTTAGGGGGGCATTATGGCTTCACTAGTGGTGAGTGTGGTGACTCTAGCTTGCATGAGCAAGTGTATTTGAGTGTTGTGACTCTAGCTTGCATGAGCAAGTGTATTTGAGTGTTGTGACTCTAGCTTGCATGAGCAAGTGTATTTGAGTGTTGTGGCTCTAGAGCTCCTGGCTCAAGGTTATATGAGCATTGCGACCCGAGTTTATAGGAGCATTCGGCTCGAGTGATATGAGCATTGTGGCTCCAGCGTATATGAGCGTTGTGGCTCTAGTTTATACGAGCATTGTGGCTCGAAACTATACGAGCACTGTGGCTCTAGTTTATATGAGCGTTGTGGCTCTAGTTTATATGAGCAGTGTGGCTCTAGTTTATTTGAGCATGGTGGCTCTGGTCTACACGTGTATTGTGGCCTTGGTTTACACGAGCATTGTGGCTCGGGTTTATACGCAGTGTAGCTCTAGTCTGTACATGCATTGTGGAGCTAGTTCATGCGAGCTTTGTGGCTCCAGTTTGTACGAGCAATGTGGCTCTAGTTTACATGAGCGTGTGGCTCTAGTTCATATGAGCGTGTGGCTCTAGTTTATATGAGCGTGTGGCTCTAGTTCATATGAGCGTGTGGCTCTAGTTTATATGAGCGTGTGGCTCTAGTTTATATGAGCGTTTATATGAGCGTGTGGCTCTAGTTTATATGAGCGTGTGGCTCCAGTTTATATGAGCATGTGGCTCTAGTTTATATGAGCGTGTGGCTCTATTGTGTATGAGTGTGCGGCTCTATTTTGTATGAGCATTGTGGCTCTAGTTTATATGAGTGTGTGGCTCTAGTGTATATGAGCGCGTGGCTCTATTTTGTATGAGCGTTGTGGCTCTAGCTTATATGAGCGTGTGGCTCTAGTTTATATGAGCGTGTGGCTCTATTTTGTATGAGCGTTGTGGCCCTAGTTTGTATGAGCGTTGTGGCTCTAGTTTATATGAGCGTGTGGCTCTAGTTTATATGAGCGTGTGGCTCTATTTTGTATGAGCGTTGTGGCTCTAGTTTATTTGAGCGTGTGGCTCTAGTTTATATGAGCGTGTGGCTCTATTTTGTATGAGCGCTGTGGCTCTAGTTTATATGAGCGTGTGGCTCTAGTTTATATGAGCGCTGTGGCTCTAGTTTATATGAGCGTGTGGCTCTAGTTTATATGAGCATGTAGCTCTAGTTGATACAAGCACTGTGGCTCTAGTTGATATGAGCGTGATGGCTCTACCTGATGTGAGCGTTATGGCTCTACTTGTTGTGAGCATTGTGGCTCTACCCGATATGGGCGTTGTGGCCCATTTTTATTCGAGCATTGTGGCTCTAGTGGACATGAGCAGTGTAGCTCTGAAGTGTATGAACAGTGTGGCTCTATTTATGGGCACGTTGTGGGGCGGTAGTATATATGAGCATGGTGGCCTTATGGTGTTGGGCATGGTGGCCCTAGAGTATATGATCATTGTGGCTCTAGTTTTAGTAGCATTGTTGTTCGAGTTGTTATGCAAGTATTGTGGTGCCAGTCTATATGAGCACATGGCTGGCGTGTGATCGGGGGTCATCGGGGGGCATTTGTGCATTGTCCTGCTATGATGGTGCCTCCTGTGTTCTGCAGGTGCGAGCTTGGGTGAATTCGACCCACATGCCGTCGCTGCGCTGGGTCTCCCGATATCTGCCGGGAGTGGTGAGGCTCCTAGGCCTAGTGTGGAGGTGGTGGCAACGCTGGAAAGGTCGGAGAGTGGCGTGACGCCCCAGCCCACCAAGGACATACCAAAGCCTGCAGAGGGTACCCCACAGGAGGGGGTGAAAAGGTTCTCTATGGGGGTGACTTTGCCGACGGTCCCAGCTAGGCTGGTAAAGCGCATACTGGCGGGGGAATTTGTCGACATGGGCGAGTTGTCGCAGGAGGCCTTGCGAGCGGAGTTCAAGCGATCATCCGAGGGGGAGGACCAGAAGCCGTCTAAGGGAAAGTCTTTCCGCCCAGTGATTGATCGGGACGCTTGGGTTAGTGGCTTTGCCCAGTATGCCGGCGTTGTCTGCCGCTCCCACCCCGAGAAGGCAGTGGCTCTGTGGGGCCACCTGGCGGTGGTGATGTCGTGTCAGAATCGGGCTACGAATGGATGGTGGAAGAACTATGACACTTCCCTCAGGCACAGCTACTCATCTATGACGGAGGCTAACTTTTGCCTCAACCAGTGCCTGTTCACACAGGCAATGGTGGAGGGGTCCGAGATGGTCCGGCGGCCACCCCCGGTGCCTACGCAGACGGGTCCAGTCAGGGCCAAAAGAAGAAGGGTGCAGGCCTGCTTCGCCTGGAATGATGGCAGGCCATGTACATCCCACCCTTGTCGATTTGCACACTGCTGTGCCAGATGTGGGGGGGATCATGTGAGAAGATTCTGCTCCGTGGGTGCCGACTTGCCTACTGGGGAGGAACCCCGCCCCCTGTTCCTGAACTAACCCATAACCCATCACTTAAATCATGTTCATGACAACATTATTATTTGATTAGTTGGTCATGTCCAGTTTCCTCATGATAATAATTATTGGAATTGGAAGTTGTATGCTGTGTTAATCAATTAAAAGGGGGGGAGTAGGAAAGGGGGACTGGGTAGGACAGTAGCTGGCAGCGGTAGCTCGGGCTGGGGAGGAGCGTAGGAGTTAGCTATGCACGTGTGTGTGTGTGTTATAGGGGTGAAGGATGGTCAATATGTCTATATGGCTCACTTGCTCGCCATCGATAAGAATCGCCCAGTTAGGGATGTCCTGGAAACCAGGGGTATCCCCGAGTGGGACCACATAGTCACTCCTATGAGAGCGGATGAATGGGACAGATTGTTATTGGATCACCCTGACAGAAGGTACCGCACCTACTTGGTAAAGGGGCTCAGGGAGGGTTTCCGGATTGGGTTCAGCTATGAGTCCTCGAGGTGTCTGGGGGCGGGGTCTAACATGAAGTCTGCATTGGATAGACCTGCTGTGATAGACCAGTTTGTCTCAGCGGAGTTGGCAGCAAAAAGGATATTGGGACCAGTGGAGCCTGACATTGCCAGTCTCATCAACGTTAATCGGTTTGGGCTTGTGCCAAAGGGCCATGTACCTGATAAGTGGAGGCTAATAGTTGACCTCTCCTTCCCCCAGGGAGGCAGTGTTAATGACGGAGTCAACTCTGAGTTATGTAGCCTACACTATGTGTCGGTAGATACGGCTAGCCGGTGAGTGTTGGAGATAGGTGTGGGGGCAGCACTTGCAAAATTTGACGTGTCAGGGGCCTTTAGAACTGTCCCAGTGCACCCGGATGATCGCCGCCTGCTGGGTATGCGTTGGAAGGGTAAGACATATGTGGATAAGGTGTTACCGTTTGGGCTTCGCTCAGCACCAAAACTGTATAATTCCATCGCGGATGGTCTGCTATGGATTCTTGTCAATGTGGATGATGTCGATGGTATACATTATCTGGACGATTTCCTCTTGTTTGGGCCTCCCGACCCAGCTCAATGTGGGGCCTCGCTACACCGGGCCCTCACCCGTTGCGAGTTGCTGGGCGTTCCAGTGGCACCAACTAAGACAGAGGGTCCTAGCACAGCACTGACTTTTCTTGGTATCCATATGGATACAGTCTCAATGACCCTGAGTCTTCCAGGTGAGAAATTGAGCCGGCTGATGGACATGATTCATGAGTGGAGCACTAAATCCTCGTGTACCAAGAGGGAACTATTATCCATCATTGGCTATCTGCAGCATGCCTGTTGTGTCATCAAGCCGGGTCGCCCATTTCTACGTCGAATGATCGATCTCTCTAAGGGAGTTCGGGCCCTGCACCACAGGGTACGGCTGAATGCGGGCTTCCGTTCGGATCTTAAGTGGTGGGGCTGCTTCCTGCCCCTGTGGAATGGGCACTGCCCAATGGTCAGTGTGGTGAAGCAAGTGCCCCAGGCAGTTCTCACCTCTGATGCTTCGGGTTCTTGGGGGTGCGGGGCCTTCACATCATCCGGAAAATGGTTTCAGCTGAGGCTCCCAGAAAGCTGGGACGACGTGCACATCACGGCAAAGGAGCTACTGCCCATTGTCCTTGCTGCAGCTTTGTGGGGGCACATCTGGAGGGGTACGACAGTGTGTTGCAAATGCGACAATGCGGCAGTGGTAGCCATTGTTAATTCAGGGCGGAGCAAGATGGACAGGGCAATGCACCTAATGCGATGCCTGTCCTTCTTCCTTGCTCGGTGGAACATGTCTTTTGTGTGCGAACACCTCCCAGGTGTGGAAAATGGGGCTGCGGATGCTCTTTCACGAGACTCCCTTTCCATGTTTCAGAGCCTGATTCCAGAGGCAGCGAGAGAACCCACCCCCATTCACGAGGGCCTGCTCCAATGCCTGGTAGAAGGGACTCCGGATTGGACGAAGGTGGACTGGATAGCGATGTTCAAAAATATTACATGATGGGACTTGCTGAGTCCACCCAAAAACTCTATGCATGTGGGATGAGGAAATATTTGAAGGTATGTTCTGCTGCAAAACTCACCCCGGTGCCAGCATCGGAAGATACCCTCTGCCACTTTGCTGCTACCCTTGCCACCGAAGGCCTTCGCCATCGTACCATTAAATCGTACATGGCAGGCATCCGCCACTGGCACATTTCGGACGGTCGTGGGAATCCATTTGCCGTGGGGCTGCATAGACTGCACTACGTCATGAGGGGTGTGAAGCGAGCTGAAGGTATAGCGGGTGTTGCCAAGCAGGAGCGTAGGCCTATAACCCCATGCCTGTTGCTAAAGATTAAATCCGTCTGGGACCCAAAAGCAAATGATGCGGATGTTGTGATGCTCTGGGCAGCCTGCTGCCTAGCCTACTTTGGCTTTATGCGGGTTGGGGAGTTGACGGTGCCAAACGACGAGGCCTACGAGGCTTCAACCCATCTGTCTTGGGGCGATATCTCTGTGGATAACCCATCTGCCCCAACGTGCATGGAGGTACGGCTGAAGGCCTCCAAGACGGACCCCTTTCGGCATGGCATATCCTTGTTCATTGGAAAAGTCCCATCTCAACTTTGCCCGGTGTCCGCAATGCTAGGGGTAACGACGAAGGACCACTCTTCCGCTACCTGGACGGCAGGCTCCTCACCAGACAGCGGCTCGTCGCTTCGGTGAGGGAAGCATTGGAGGAGGCTGGGGTCGACCCGGGTCGCTACAATGGCCATAGTTTTCGCATCGGTGCTGCTACCACGGCAGCAGCGAGAGGGTTAGAAGACTCCACGGTGAGGACTTTAGGCCGTTGGAAGAGCCTGGCGTACCTGGAGTACATTAAAATACCACGCGAGCAGCTGGCAACTTACACTGCCAGACTATGTTAGGGACTTTAATGTGTACACATGTATTTTGTCGATCACATGCATTCTCATGTTATACATCATGATTCTAGTGAATATCGGATAGTAATGGGTGCTGGAGCCCCTCCCTCTCCTC
>WLWD01004115.1_pt1 | contig 24854 bp, 25 predicted proteins | sample 6712731 | NCBI WGS metagenome assembly WLWD01 (sample SAMN12718690, study PRJNA576275) | sponge metagenome | isolation source: marine sponge | host: Mycale hentscheli | place: New Zealand: South Island, Marlborough, Capsize Point | collected 2014-11-01 | reverse complement strand
GTAATGTGCAATAGGTTTTTATTGTTATTAATACTTAGTGGAACTGTATAAATGACCTTTGACATTTGTATATTTAATTTATCTAGTGTATGAAAAAACATGTAGAAACTGGCGACAATAACCTATCACCCGAAAATAGGAATCTTCTGTCTGTGGCCTACAAGAACATTGTGGGGTCCCGACGTAGTGCTTGGAGGGTAATGAAAAGCTTAGAAAAAAAATATCAGGAATCTAATGAATCTCAGAAGTTGTCTTTAGCCGAAGATTATATTGGAACCATTGTGGAAGAGTTAGTGGGCATTATCATGGAAGTCATTGTAAGAGAAACTAGCTAGAACCAATAATTAGGTTTCAGTGTAGGATATTTGTATAGAATTTGCTGGACACAAAACTCATCAATAACACCAACAAGGAAGGTGAAGCGTATGTTTTCTATATGAAGATGAAAGGGGATTATTATCGCTACCTGTGTGAAGTGGAAGACGAAGAAAAGAGTGAGTCATTGATATGTACATAAACGACTGAGATGATTATGGTTGACATTTCTTATCCTAGTGATGAATGAACTAATAATACTAGACTGCAATTTAGGTTCATTGAATTTCTAATCACAAAATGCCTCTGTGATTAGTTGTATCTGAAACACCTTTACCAGATAAATTTTTTAGTTGCAAAATACGGCTTGAAAAGTTAGGTACTTTACTTTTCGTTTGTAAGGATGCAGGTATGCTATTCTTACAATTCACTATAACCTGATGGCATGGCAAATTGGATTCTCATAACCATGTCATTCCTTCAGTTGTTGGTAAAATGCTTTATTGTTGCCTTTATCAATGCCTGCAAATGTTTTTCTTAAAAATTATCGATAATATTGGCTGTTTCCTATGTTAATGCTATAATTATTATCATTTTTATTAATGTTATCTACTGCTACTACTACTGTCACTACTACAATTGCTTGCAGGAGTGAAGTCAATGGAACTTAGTGAGACAGGATATAAAGATGCAGTGGAGCAGGCGGAGAAAAATATGTCCCCCACTCACCCTATTCGTTTGGGGCTGATGTTGAATTTCTCTGTGTTTTATTATGAGATTATGGACAACCACAAGGAGGCTTGTAAACTAGCAAAGAAGGTAATTTGAGTTGTTGTTGTTTTTTTGTTTGTTTTTTGTATTTGTTTTTTCAATTTTATTTACTTTTCCATGACAGGCATTTGATGACGCCATTGCTGAACTGGATCAACTCAAGGAGGATTCCTACAAAGACAGTACATTGATAATGCAGCTCCTGAGAGACAACTTAACTGTGAGTTGTTTAGTGAAATATTCCAGTAGTAACTTGCACAGTAACGCTGTCGAGTAAGTAGTTACTCCTACAAACACCCATGGACTATTGCCGTAGCTGGGCAGTTTATGCCTTTGTTCATGTGCGAGGGAATGGAGAGGAGGGGTTTGTTAAACTTTTCAATCCACCTTTTTTCTTTTCTTTTCTTTTTATTATTATTATTTAAAAAAAATTTTTTTTTTAAATTTACACTTAATTGGTCATACTCGTTATCAGTCAAGTTACTACAGTATATCTATACAGCAGAATTGTATTTACAAAAGAAATTGGGATAGTGAAAATACAGTAATTGGTTGAAATCATTAATTTACAATATTATGTATACATAATATGCATGCATAAATGCAAATTTATATATGATCAGTTTATGTGTGGATATATATATGTGAGTGTGTCTAGGAAAAATGACCTTATGGCGCAAACCTAAAAAAATGAGTTTTTTATGCTAATAAAAGGCTACAATTTATCTCAACTAAGTACTAAAATACTAGAGGGTAAAACCTTCAATGCACAGAGAAACTGGCAGTTGAACTGGGCTGTATTCAGCAAAGCAATTGAACCAGAAATCGAGAAAACATAAATTGAATTGCCACTTCTGGTATAATTAACGTTTCCGTATACTTAACGGCGTACTCCGCATACACTATTAAATTGCGCAGCAGCATTTTAATGGTGACTAACGAAGTTTTGGATGGAGTTCTTTTAGCTTGCATAGCGTCTCACAGTGTGGGTCTTGTCGGAATCCTTGGCTACTCTACTCAATGTAGTGGTAAACTTTCAGCTGGAGGTAAGCTGTAGAGTGCATGCAATAGTCTCAAAGCTATGCTGTTTTTTTTTGCTGCCCATTCCCCATTTATTGTATTTCGAGAACGAGAGAGAATAAAAAGTAGCTTGTCTTTCCACGGCATGCTTGGGGTCTTTAAAGTTGTTTTGACATTTGAAATTTGGCATAGACTTAGAGTAAGGGTCACTAAGACTAATTCTGCAAAAAACAAAATTGGAGAAAGAAAGAATTTTTTCCAATTTTAATTTTTGCGCTGTAAGGTCCCTTTTCCCAGACCTGCTCACATATAAATATTATATATTATAGTACTTACATGAGTCAGAGTGTGATATGGCGAAATGTTTCACTGAGCAGGCTAATTTATTTTCACCAGCCAGAGGCATGAGTGAAAATAAAGCCTGAGAGCGAAATATCTAGCCATATCACCTAACGGGAAGGACTTGCTGTCCTGTTGTCTGCCCAATATTAGGCTTGCTGTCGGATTGGTGACCTTGTGGTAGTAATTTTCAGGATGTTGGATGATCCGAGTTGTACTCGATGTTAGCTTGTCTGAATAATCGGCCGGCTGGGGTGGGTCGGTAGTTACCACCGCTGCCTTAAAGCAAAAGTCCTCAGTAGATTTTTTTCTTGTCTTACCCAATACAGATCAGATTTTGAACTGTGTGTAAATGTTTTTTGTTTGTTCATTTTTTTGGGCAAGTGAAGTGAGACTCTCACCAACGGGTCTCAATTTGAGATTTTGCCAGTGAACAAGTATGTATAAAAGTGTTTTGTGTTGCTAAAGAATAGCAATAAACTAAACAAAGATATTTTTAACTAACAAAAATTATTAGCAGGTAGCATTCAAATTTAAATTTCAGTCAGACCAGCTCGCTCGCCATATTTGTGCTGAAGCACATCACTAGTTATCTATCTTTCAACTCATATCCAGTTAAAACAGTTTTAACTATAATTTTGAAGTGGTTTTGTTTTGAAATGCTGTCTTCATAAGATAATGTGTAGGAAACACTCACCTACCTGGTAGTTTCAACGGGGAACTCCAACCGGTAAATTACTGAGACTATGGAGCAGAACTATTGCGGGCAGCAAGAAATTATTCGCTCACATAATACGGCATGACAATAGGGGTGTTACCAACAATCGCTTTATGATCGTAAGGCTGGTGCAAAGATTGGAGCAGTTGCTTCACTTTTTTGAGAAGAATACCAACTGATCTCGAGAAAATTACGTTTGCGGCCTAAGAATGTTGTGGTTGTGACATCCGAGATGCTGACTCAGCATTGTTAGGAGGGATTGGCGCCCTGCAGTGCCCGTTTACCTGCCAGATTTACTTGGTGGTGCAGTGCTGTGAAGACATGGAAGTGCTAGCTTAATTAAGTGAATTCTCATGCTAGTGGTGAGGTATTAAGGCACCATAACTTTTTAATGTCAAAGTTTTACTGCGTTTTTAGAAAAGGAACTATTTAAGATACTAGCCATTTGCATTGTTCTTGTCCATGGACATAATCCCATGATATGGCATTTAGCCAGGGAGACTGCACGACGCCTCCAATAGTCCCTGATGGATAGATTTCAAGCTTAACAGGTGGTACGTTTTAATATTAGTTATTTCTAGCTTTATGTCGATCCTTGCTACTGTTAGTTTACTGCATTCAATGGGGAATCCTACCCACATGGGAAATGCAAGTTCTTCGCAGCCTCATTCTCACTTATTTTTGGTACTTTCCGCTTCTTGGCATGCGTAGAATTTCCTTGATTTATTTTGTGTGGGGTTGCATGAGCAGTGTGCCAGCTTCCTCCTTAATCTTGATGAGAACAATGGTCTTTACCTTTCCACTCTCCATGTGATTTCTCAACCACCATCTTGTTCCATCAGCTTTTACACTTATAAAAAAAACGCCATCTAAATATTGTAAGCCTACCACATGAATGGCTTGTTCGCTGGGCACCAGACATAATATAATGTTCATACATAAAATTGGTTAAGGTTGCATCTATGAGAGCTAATGAAACAGCGTGAGGGTCTTGAGTGACGTTAACACAGAATGTATATGTCCGAATACGAAAGTGTTAGTAAAATGGTCTGGTAAGGTGTAGTCATGCCTGTAAACAATTTTACTAATGACAGTTGATGGCTGCTTCTCCCTGGCTGTGGAGGTACATTGAAAATGTCTTGACTTATATGGGTGTGTGATCTTCACTGGCGACCACTGTTGTCTGGTCAGATACAGACAGATGGTAGCTTTCTTGTTCAGTTGGTTATCATTAGGATAGTCGAGGTTTTGTACAATAATAATTTATTATTGTTGTTGTTGTTGTAGTAGTAGTAGTAGTAGTAGTAGTAGTAGTAGTAGTAGTAGTAGTAGTAGTAGTAGTAGTAGTAGTAGTAGCAGCAGCAGCAGCAGCAGCAGCAGCAGCAGCAGCAGCAGCAGCAGCAGCAGCAGCAGCAGCAGCAGCAGCAGCAGCAGCAGCAGCAGCAGCAGCAGCAGCAGCAGCAGCAGCAGCAGCAGCAGCAGGAGTAGTAGTAGTAGTAGTAGTAGGTAGTAGTAGTAGTAGTAGTAGTAGTAGTAATTATTATTGACCAGTCTGCCTTGGTTATTTCTATATTTTAGCTTTGGGCAACAGAGGCTCCAGAGGCAGAAGCAGAAGACCAAGAAGGCGATTGAAAATTATAATACATCTTTTATTTGTTGTTATTTTTTTAATATAGAAACACTAGCATTTGTACTACAGTCTGATTAATCTATTTTAGTCTAGTTTTATTTTTTATATTTAATTTAGTGTTGTTATGCAAGTCGATTCTCATTTATATTGGGTAGAATTTACAATTAAAAATTGCAACTAAACTGATTTTACACACATGACTTATTTTTACATTGAGAATTGAGTAGATAGGCACATGTAGTGTGTCTAAAATAATAGTAGCTTCATCACTATTGAAGGCAGTACAACAAGCTCTAGTCATGTCCTCTAAGTCGTGCAGCATGATGGATGACCTTGGGAATATAAACTTCTTGACCTGCATTCATGTTGTTGTTGCTGGGTTTTTTTTTTTTGTTTTGGTTTTTTGGTTTTTTCGTTGTTTTTTTGTGGTTTTTCTTTTTGCAGGGGGGGGGGGGGGGGGAGGCAGTGTTGCCAGTAAACCCTCTTTCTTGAAATTAACATATTCATAGCTGGAAGACTGCTTCTCCGACAGACCAATGTTATACTGAAGCTATTTACTACACTCCCCTTGAGCTCACGTTTACATGAGGCCAACTCAAACTGAAGAAAGACTCAGTAGTGATGCTAATTACTAGGACTTAACATTGACAAAAACATTATACAGAAGTATCTGTGCAAACTGGAGAAAACGAGCTGACAACACAATTTCTAATCATTCACTACCAACATGATATTTGTTACAAGGTGTGGTTATAAGTATTTATGTAGCTAATAAGTGGGTGTGGTTAAGGGCATGGCTACATATAAATTGGTTCAAAACAATATTTTCTTCACAATCTGGCTAGGGCATGTATACTCGTCCCCTGACACACTGGGTGAACACAACCGTCTCTCAGTCAGATAGTGCAGACAACCATAGGCACAAGATAGTCTCGCCGGCCAGACCCTTTACCTAATCGCTTTCGGAAGCAATTATAAAAGGTCTGGCCTGCGAGATTAAAGCACGGACTGATTCTTGAAGACAAACTACAGAACTGCAGTTGCAGACTATGATAAGAATATTCTTACCACAGGCAACACACTCGATTTGTAATAAAATTCTAACACAACGATTTAAATCCATCGGTAAAGGTCGCCATGGCATAAGAGCCACGCCCATGACGTAATCGTCGACATTTTTCTTTGAGGAAGATAACGAGTGTCTGTAGTAGACTAGTGAAGTCAATCAATCATCACCGAACAACGCGAAGATGGCGGAGGCATTAATAATGGAAGCTCGAGTAGCTGAAAATTTGGAGAGATATGAAGACATGGCCGAGGTAAAGTGTGCTTTGCGTTTTTGTAAGTTGTCTTTGTGTAAAGTTGTAATAAACAGGTTTAACTTATTGGTCCTATCACTCATGAAGCTTTTTAGCTTATAAGGAGTTGATCGGCTAGCTGTCCATGATTTACTACATGAAATGAGCCTTATTTTGTTGTTGTTTTTTTAACATGTGTAATTATGTTCAGATAGAACACTTTCATGTACTGAGTTGAACTGATCAACTTAAATATCAGGGGAGGATCCAGGGAGGAGAGCTGAGTTCACCTCCCCTCAGAACACAAGTTTATTGTAATAAAAGTCCAAATTATTTACAAAAAATGATATTGAATTTCATACATTTATTTGGACCCCTCCCTAACTAGTAATTTATTCCTTTCTTATTAAGAGTAAGTTAGTTATCTGGAGTGACAGACAAAGCTTACCCAGTGGGAAGGAACGGTGACTTCTAAAAACTGGTACAGGAAAAAGGAGGGGAAAAAACATAACAATTGAATAACTTTGGGACTATGCTATTTTGAAAAGGGTGATATTGTGTATGCTATAGGAGAGCACACAGTAAGACACACTGCCATGCTTTACCTGCACTTTATAGAAGGCATTTGCCTCCCTAGAAACCCTTTAGTAAATGTACTAATGTTTTGACTTTGCAACATTGAAATCAGCATACTACTGTATGTATTAATACTGCAAGGGTCTCATGTATACAACAGAATGTGTATATATTTCACTCTCATTGCCCCTCCTAAAATCTAAGAAAGTTGTTTTTGCCTCCCCCCCTACCCCCCCCCCCCCCATCCCGCCCCTTGGTGTTACGAAACCTTCCCATTCAATATCCCTCCTTTTTTTGTTTCCCAACATCTATTTTCCTTTTTTTTAATTTTTTAATTTTTTTTAATTTATTTTTTTAATTTCAAATTTTCATAGTAGAACCAAGTGCATTGTATATTGTATGATATCAGGTCAAATGCAACACTGGATTTGCATGTATTGGGAACTGTGAAGTCGAGAGGGGCAGGGACAAGAAGGGAGGGGGGAGGGGGCAAGAGGGGGATGAGGGAGGGGTGACAGAGGGAAGGGAGCGAGAGGGAAGGGTGGACCAAGAGGGAGGGTGGAGTGAGAGGGGAGGAAGCGCTAATCAGAATCACTGTATTACTGATTGTTTTGAATATTTCTATGCTCTTCCTATTGTAGTGTATGAAGAAATTTGTGGAAACGGAGTCTAACGGAAGGCTTACAGTGGATCAAAGGAATCTTCTCTCTGTGGCCTACAAGAATGTCATTGGGACCAGGCGAAATTCATGGAGGGGATTGAAAATCATGGGGAACAAAGAGTTTGATGAGGCTATATTGAATAAATTCAAAGAACAAATTGGTGCAGAGTTGGACAAGATCTGCGAGGACGTTTTTGTGAGGCAGATGTATAACTTGTGTTGACATGCTTCAAGATTATTATTTTTATTTTAGAGTTTGTTGACACAGTTACTAGAAAACATTAAAGACAACGAAGCAGATGAAGCATTTATTTTCTATCAGAAAATGATGGGAGACTATTACCGCTACCTTTGTGAAGTAGCTTCTGACAACACAGATAGTAAGTAACCAAGAACTATGCAAATCTAAATAGGTGAACCCAAACACAATGTTGTTTTTCTGGCTCACTTATAAATTATGATTGGAAATAATAATGTGGTTATAGGTGATCACATGTTGACTGGTGCAATGTATAATAAGGAATGGGAAAGAGTATTTGCAATTACATAACCACATTTTCAGTTTCAGGTTTGTTTCATGTGCTACTGACTACCTGGATCCTCTTTATTAGTAAACTGAAAATTTTATATGGGGTTATATACAGTGTTGTGTTCAGTATGTAATTGGCGAGCGAACGAGACACTATACAGTGGTGTCAAATTTAGAATTGGGGATATTTGTTATCGAGCGAGCGAATCGAGCGAGATACCGTTAGTGGTGGGTAATGCAAAATCAGGTATATGTTATATGTATGGATGGATGGTACGTATGCCCCTTAATTGATTATCACCGAATTACGCGTTTCCGCGTAAGTGCGAGGGTGCTTCACAGCGCGGGTTACGCATTTTTGCGTTACCACCATTGTACCTGCTTCTATTAGCTACCAGCCATAATTGCAAGTGTTTCAAGAGCTCCCACAACGTCGTAGCGATTCTCCTGTGAGGTAAGTGTAAGGGAGGCAAGGTCTTAATGACCCTTACCATAGACAATTTTGTTATTTGTAGATTGAAATTGTAGCACTGTTTGTGTATAAAGAAAATCAAAGTTACAAAAAAAAATAATAATAATATGCATAATAACTAATAAACAAAAATATATGTGACAGGCTCTGCAAAATCCAGGAATTTGCTTAAAAAATTGAAAATCCTGATACCTATTGAAAATTACTCAACTTGAACCATATAGCATAGTGTACACAGGATTTTTACTGTGGACATTCAAATGTGAGTAAAAATGGAGTGGGTTTCTGGTGTGCCACTTACTAAGAAGAATAGGCTTTTCTAAAGTACGGTAAGAATCACTGGAACAATAGTGAGTGTAATTAACCAAGGGTTCCATTATTTGTAGTAACCAACCTTTAGAGTAACCAGAAAACCCTGAAAACTTTGCTATTGTTCACGCTGGATTCCCACACATCCCACGCTTTGTGTATTGCTAATTTCCATATAAGCTGAGAAGAAATAAAATGTTTAAAAAAAAAAAGAATTTTCTTTCAATAGTGCACTTGATGTGATACAAACTTTTTAAGCTTTGAAATTTGGCATAATGATAGAACAATTACTGTACTTAATAATAAGTGAAAAATTCAGCAAATTTGACCACAGTCAGTATTTTTACTGTTTTACAGCTTTGACACTTTTGCCAAAATTCCTGGTTTTTGCAGAGCCTGTCACATAATATATCAATTAATATGATATAAAGTTGTCAATAAAATTTAAAGATTGCCAAGACGTCTTCATAGAGGGCAGTGATGAAGAATTTGATGATCTTGAAGAAATGGAGATAGAAAAAGGCAGAAAACTTCTCAGGTGTTGAGGTCAGTGGCCAAGAAGTCTTCATGGAGGGCAGCAATGATGGGGGGTCCCGAAGCTCTCTATGGTGTGAAGGGCAGCAGCATGATTATCAGGAGACCCCATTTGGGTGCTGGCAGATACCAGACATTAAGATTCAGGTTGGGAATGCTGGTCTTGATCCTCTCTATGAGGGAATGGAGAGTGACAGCAAATCCAAGAGGGCCTAAGCTGTCTTCCTGCTGCACCCTACAGCAACTGGTGAGGAGAGGAGAGGATGACAGGCACAGCATGGAACACGGTTGATACTGTTGAAAGCGTTCCTGAAATCCAGGAGAAGAGTCCAGCATTGATCAGCAGGGAGGTCAGACGATAGTAAATGTGAGGTAGCATGCACAATAGCTTCGCACCCTCCTTTTACTCCAACCCCAAGCTGTAGCGGAGTCAAGGTGGAGAAGGAGGTGTGGCGAACAGCAGTGGAGAGGCATTTCGATGTTAGTCGACGGAGAGCTTCACCTACAGCTATAGGGCGATGGCCACCAGATTTTTTGCGGCAAGCTAGAAGGGTAGCACTACATAGCAGGGGGAGAGGAGATTGATAAACCTTGAAAGAGAGGTGAGAAACAAGGCAGCACGGTCGGGTGAAGGACAGTCGGCGGCCTCACGAAGGTGACTTAGACAGAGGCCGGAAGGTCCTGGAGCTGAACCGTTAGGAAATGAACGCACTCCTTTTAAAACGGCCTGCTCAGAGATTGACGCCGGAGGTGGAGTGGGATCACAAGATAAGAGTGGTGGATCATCCTGGGGATGTTTGTCCTACATTTCCTCCAAGATAGCCGGAGAAGGAGAAGCCAGACCCTCTGAAGAGAGGGCTTGGATGGCCTTGCTGTAGCCTTTTCATGCTGCCAAAGTGTGTGCTGGCAAGCCCTGCTTCAGGCTCTCGACTACAATGGCGTGAGATTGTGAAGGTGGTGAAGGCTCGTCTTCAGCGCTGGTCTGAAGATGACTTTGGTTCTCTTTGGTCTGATGCCCTGAAGTGTGGCCATTCCCTTTCTGCCCGTAAGGATTATTCTCCTGGTTCTGCTCGATCCTCCAACATCAGACGAGCCAAGACCACTGTTCAGAATGGTCTTTTGTGGAAGAGGTTACCCCTGAGAGGCAGTCGCTGAGAGTGAGAGCCCAAAGATCTCTGACGCCCTTGGTAAGGTGGTGGAGGGTAGGGACACGAAGAGAACCACCAGGTTCAGGAGGAGCAGGAGATTCCCTTGGGAGAGTGCTCCTGCAAGTCCCCAGCTAGACACCTAGAGCAAGCCTTGCCACTGCGGCTACAGGAGCATCGGAGGCGTTTGGCGGTATCATTGCAGCGGCAACATCGGGAGGGAGAGGGAAGGCTTGGGGGACATGGAAATGGTCGTTGAAACAAATGTTGACAAAGGTAGCATGTACTGTACACCTAGCCAGAGGTATTTCGAGAAAACTCCGGAGTACGCTCACGTAATCGCGAATTTAGCTCTAATAGCACAAAATAGCAAAGCGAGCGATGCATGTTCCCTGTAATTGCAACTATTCCATGCATTTAATTTTAGGCGATCATCAGTTAAATGCGGGTGTGGGAGACTTTATTCTCCTAAAAACACCTCTTTTTAGGCTTGACCCCAGTTTCTTCTGATACTACAGCTTCAAGCAAGTCTTACTTTAAACTTAAGCTACTTGGGGAAGCTGAGGAAGTCCATCATTCCATATTTGTCAATTAAAATTACAATAATAACTCTGGCCTTTCTTTTTTGTATTTGAGAGCTTGTTATCAAGAATTACTGTAATTGAGATAGTCAGAATGGCTTAAATTTCATACTACAGAAGCTATCACTACTCAAGAAAATTAGGCAAGAGAGTAATTGTATTTGTTCTCTTGTTGGCCTTTTTTGTAGCTGAGAGCTTGTTCAAGAAGTACTGATAATTGAGGTAGTCAGAACTTAAATTTGATACTACAGAAAAATTACCTTTACTCAGGAAATTAAGGTAGGAAGTCATTTTATATTCGTTTTCTAAAATTAGTGGTCAACTGCCGTGAGCTGTTTTGCATGAACTTAACTAATGAAGCAATACTGTAGTTTCATGTAACTTAACTAGGCAGGCTTGCTCGATATTTGTGCTTAAGCATACTACTAGTTGGCGAGCGAGCGAAGCGAGTGAGACACTCTCAGGGGTAACACAATTGAAAATCAGGGATGTTTGTTGGTTTATATATATATGTTTGGACATATGTATGTCATTTTGTACTTTGACCCTCTCGTATTTTCGTGTTAGCTCGGTGTTCGACCCCATCCCTAACATCACTAAACAGGATCCTCTGGTTTATCGATCATTACCTGTATTACCCTACAAATTGAATTGTTTACCACTTTGAATTCTTTTGCGGGTGCAGTTAAGACTCAATAACTTACAGGAGTTCCATTTCTATTCGAGTTAGTGGTGGTGGTAAGTTAATACCATATTTTTCATAGTTATAAGCCCTACGCAACAGTATTTACTTGAAAATTCACTGTCCACTAGACTGACCATGAAGGTAAGTCTTGCGTAGGTATGTTAGTTGTGTGAAAGTATTGTGCATTACAGAATATCACAGAAAAAGTTTAAATAACATGACTTGTTATTTGTTGCTTAATTTTTTAAAAATTTATTTATTTATTTTTTTCAATTCAAACAGTTGCGGGGAGCGGCTACTATGGCATTGAATGCCTTTACTGTATATACGCAATTTAAAAACTCGGCTTTTTTATTTTAGTAGCTTGAGTGTTAGAAGTTAAAACCCATCGTTTAGCAATAGTGTACTTTTAGGCTCGCTCACCACTTGTGCTCAAGCAATGTGGGGACGTACGTATGTCATTTGTACTTTGACCCTTGTGTATTTTTGTAGTTCGGTGTTCGACCCCATCCCAAACTTCACTAACAGAATCCTCTGGTTTAGCGATCATTACCCGTATCATCCATTGTTTACAGCTTTGAATTCTTTTGCGGGTGCAGTTGAACTTAAAAAACTTGCTGTAGAGTTCCATTTCTATTCTAATTAGTGGCGGTGGTGAGTTAATGCGCTATTTGTCGTAGTTACAAGCTCTATGCAATAGGATTTACTTGAAAATGTACTGCCCACTAGACTAACCACGGTCAAGTGTAGGTTAGTCTCGCAAGCCAGACCCTTTACCTAATCGCTCCGCGGGAAAGCGGGTCTGGACAAATGCCTTTACTCGATTCATTCCATTCCTCCAGATTCTGGAGGAACGTACTTTACATGTATAACTTATGAGGGTGGGTGTGGTTTACGTATAAGAAGGGCGTGGTCCAAATTTTGCGCTACATATTTGCTTAATATCCCAGTGAGCCAGAAGCTCTAAAAATGATTGCATCTAAATGGCTGGCCATGCTACACTTAGTTGGCTTCCTCCAGATTAATTTAGTGCGCACTGTGAATTAGATGATTATGTAATCGTTTATTGTGTTATGATGTCATGATTACATTCCACTGGAACGAATCGAGTAAAGGCAGTTGTCCAGACCCTCTTTCCCCACGTAGCAGTTAGGTAAAGGGTCCAGCTCGCGAGACTAAGTGTAGGTATGTCCAGTTGTGTGAAAGTATTGTGCGTTACAGCTACTACTTAGCTAAAGAATATCACAAAGAAAGTATTTAATAACGTGACTTGTGTTTTGTTGCTTTTTTTTTCTTTGCTTTTTTTCCTTCTTTGCTTTTTCTTTTCCTTCAATTCAAACAGTTGCAGCGAGTGGTTACTATGGTATTGAACCCCTTTACCGTATATACGTAATTTAAAATTCGACTTAGTTTGAGTCTAATCAATCATTTAACAAGAGTGTAGTTTTAGGTTCGCTCGCCATTTGTGCTCAAGCATATCACTAGTAATTTTAATTTGTTAAATTGTGGGAGTCTATAATAGATGTCATTACAGAAATAATTTTCACACTTTAATAAACATACTAAAAATTCCTTTCAGAAGTTATACCACTGAATGAAAAATTGTTGTTGCTGAAGAAAAAAAAAAGGACAACTTATTGATTGTATTTGGGAGAATAAATACCACACCTAGTGAACGGATGAGTAACAAGTTATTCAAGATAATGGAGGGGGCATATGTTAATTACTCAACTGGACCCAGCTCGAATAGATTGAGTCCATCTTGTGTAAGTGTGTACTCAGTCCTGGCTTTGCTTGGATTGACACAAGCTTGCTCACTGCTATCTTCAATAGCAACCCCACGGTTGCCATTGTTGAAAATGGCTTGCTAGACACCAGTACTGTATAGCTACGTGTAGCTGGATGTTGGCCAGCTATGTTATAACAATGTGACATGTGTAGCTCCAATCAGTTGAACTAAATGAAGTCAAATTTGCGTCATTGGCATTTTCTCAACTACTTTACGAAGGAATCCTTATCCATTCATTGAAGACCATAGCTGTCTAGCTTTGCTGTCAATTGTCCATAGCTATTCCTGGGAGGCTATATACACTTGTATTAACCCTTAGCAATCAAAAGTATGTATTTGTGAAGAGCATTTTCAGGAAAGGAGGGGGTGGAGGGGGTGGGGTGCACTAAGGAAGCTAAGCTCCTCATTTTCTGATATACCAGTCATGTGACCACAAATACTATGGCTAGTACGATATTCGTACCCCTGCATTGGAAGTTAAAAACATTTTTGATGGGTCATCCCATGGGACTTCTCTGTGGTCCCACAGGACAATTGGAAGTGTTATATACTAGACAACACTTAGGCTCATGTGGCACATAATTAATAGATCAGTACAAGGCATTGAACCTATGTGACTTAGTCGCTGAATGGTAATTAAAGTGATATGTACACGCTCAATGTAGTTTGTGGAACAGAGTCTACCTAACTATTACTTCATCCCCTCCCCCCCCCCCCCCCCCCCCCCCCCTGTTATTTCCCTAGTTTTAGCCACTGTTTTAAAAATAGTGTCAAATTTGATCATATTTATTTGCTATCATTCATTGTAAATTTGGTGAGTGTATATATAACTGTTGTTGTTGTACTGCTTAGAAAAGGAGGTCAAATCTAATAAGGCTGAAGAGGCTTATGAAAAAGCCTACAAGAAGGCTAAAGATTCCTTAGTTTCAACTCATCCCATTCGACTTGGACTTGCACTTAACTTCTCTGTGTTTTACTATGAGATTGCTGATAAACCAGATGACGCCTGTTCACTGGCAAGGAAGGTTGGTAACAGAGTACTTGACTCTCCCTCCTCTCTAGAGGGTTAGCACATTTCCTCTGAATTGGTTGTTTTTAACAAAATTGCTACTCGTACATTGAATCTACATACACCACAAGAGTGACTAAGAGAACTCTTTCTTGCTTGTACAATTTATTGTGTCAACTGGTTCCAATAACTGCTAGGCAACATAAGCTTATTAATTGATTAATTTACTTATTTATTCCAGGCATTTGACGGTGCAATCACTGAAATGGAGTCCATATCTTCTGAAGACTCTTATAAAGACAGCTCCCTCATTTTGCAGCTTCTTAGAGACAACCTGACGGTGAGAGACATTGTTAATTATCTTCATGGATTGGTTTCTAATCAATAAGGCGTGGTTTACAGAGTAAGAGGTCTGCCTTCTTTCTTGTTGTCCTGTCCTGTCATTGCCCAGTAGGCATTGATTCTGATTAAGGGCTTAAGGGGGCATGTCCTAGAAAATTTTATGTTTTCATGACATGACACTAACATTTACACCCCTCCCCCAAATTTTTTTTTTTTTACGATGGCAGAAACAAGGCAAGTGCTCATATTAGAATAGACACTATTTATATATATAACATTTTCCAAAAAAAAAGTGAACTACTTTAGACATCTTTAGCAGCCCAATCAGCATCGATCCCAAATAATGCCCCTCCCCCCCAAATAATAACCTCATGAACCTTCCCCCTTACGTCACAATAATGTTAAGTTTTCCAGAAATAGTTTGGACATGCCCACTAAGTTAGAGAAGTACAACCATCAGTCTCAGGCAGCCAATAAATTTTATATTTAATCTGGTGAAGTCCAAACATTGGGTTTGAACAGAAAACTGCTATCTGAAACTTGTAGGACAGAAATTACTCTAAGCTTGATATAGGTTAATTGATATAGGTTATTAGGTTAATTGAATCTGTTTTATAAATGAGACACTGAAAATTGAGGTAAGAGATCTGAACCAGGTTTCACAATGTTGTGATTTTACTTGTGTCCCCCCTTTGATTAGTGAACCAGTGAGCGTAGTTAAAACCTCGATTGTGTTGCACGTGTTCATCGTATTCTAGTTGTTACCGCATTCAGGAGGTGTGTACCAGGCTGTTAAGTTGGTAAAGTGGGGAAATACATTTGAAGCATGTAAAGTTAGCAAGAGGGAAAATGTGATTTGTTATTTTTTCTTACAGCTCTGGACCCAGGATGCTGATCCAGATGATGCAGCTGATCAAGACTAGAGCCAGAGAGTTGCTGCCTCATGAGAAAAGGCACTATCCATTAGCTACTTGAAAAACTAGTGAATTCCTTACATTTGGTTAGTTAGCTGTGATACCAATGTACATGTCAGTTTACCCATGCAATCCTCCCCCTTGAATATCTTTTAAGCTGCAGAATTTTGCTCAAAATAATTTCACGATAATTACACTCACTAATTTAAAGATGAATATCATTTCACCTTGTAACTTACAGTGGACCTGGCTGAACTTCCCACCAAAAAATTAATATGTAGAATTTAAAAAAAAAAAAGTCCACATTTAGAAATCAAGACTATCTAATAAGTGCCTCTGCTTAGCTCTGGCTACTAACACTTGACGCTTAAACCATTCACGCAGAAGTGTTTAAGAATAGACCACCTACATTTTCATTTCAAGTATACATCAATTGGAAAGCACTAAGCAGATTACATAAAAAGCTAATTACTGTTAATACACATCAAGTCTAATTTTAACTCTCTTCTTCTTCCTCCTCCTCCTCCTTAGCTGTCCAGAGCTAAAAAACAAAAGGAAACCATCATATTCAACAGTCAAGATAAGTGATAGGATAACAACATACAAACTCACTGTTAAATTGTCTCTGAGCAGCTGCATTATTAGGGTACTGTCTTTATAGGAATCCTCAGTCAGCTCATCCAGCTTAGCTATAGCAGCATCAAAAGCCTATTTAAAAAAAAAAAAAAAAAAAATCAGGTCTGCATAAAACTTGTAGTGACTGGTTGGTGCAAATTTCAGATAGTGAAATCAATTCAGCTTTATCAAACCATCAAATAAAAATCTAGAACTCTGGGAATAACAAGATAGAAAGCAGTGGTCGCAGTATTTGTGAGTTGGGTATCCTCCTTAAATAATTGGCGAGCAAAAAAGTTTGTATTGCCCGTCAAACATAATTGCTGAATCAACACTAAAGCTCACACACACACACTAAAATTGAAATGACACCTTGGACTTGCATGTGTGTCCCAACTAGACAGCCTCTCTCTTCACCACATTAGAAATTAAAATGATATTTTAAGAATGTGGACTTTTAAATCGTCACTTGGCACCGAAGCACAATAATTTTAAAGAGAAGTGTACTTGCCATTCAGCGTAATCACTTTTTACTTCTTTTTTTAACCCTCCCAACACTTCCTATTACACAACTCCACAAACTCCAAATTCTATGAGTAGTAAGATTTTAAAATCGTGCATGTGACCCAACATTGATCAGAAGTATATACTACACCTTCACATAGGCATGTGCATCAAAGTTGTGTGGGTTTATAAAATGGGTGTGGCTAAGTGCAGCAGTGTTTCCCACCCCCCCAGCGAAAAGTCCCTTATAACTAATACCCAGACATGCATAGGAGCTATGTGGTAAACAAAGCTCACCAAGATGTACCAACAAACATACTCACCTCCTTGGCAACTTTGCATGCTGTGGCAGCATTATGTTCAATTTCGTAGAGAAACACAGAATAGTTCAATACAAGTCCAAGGTGCACGGGGTTAGTGGGGGGCAAAGCTTCGCTTGATTTAGTATAAGCTGACTTATATGCACTAGAAGAGTTGACTAGATAAAAAATAATAAAACTAAAACAATATACTATAAACATGTGAGAAATTACCTTTGGTATCTTCATCATCTAGATAGGAACAAAACATCACATAAACAATGTCTTAATAAAAGCACCTTCATAATTACCTGGTTTAATTTCACAGAGGTAGCGATAATAATCACCCTTCATCTTCTTGTAAAACACAAAATGTTCAGGGTTTTTATCTGCTTCACTTTCATTTATAAGCTTGTCATCAAGCAGTTGCTGGATTCATTAGTAGGTTTGATTGAAACATAACACCAAATAACACACACACACACACACAAGTCAATCCAATAATACCATGTAATAGTGTTACTACTAGAGTGAGGTAAAGGAGGAGGGGAAAAATTAGCTTCCAATTCTTACAGGACTGAAATGAATATCATAACTACATAACTTTTGATTGTCACCATAGATAAGGGATCTGTTTATTATGCATCTGTAATCACTGAGGAAAACTCCTTTGAACTAATACATTGAAGTGTGAAGTAGTGTTACTTAGTTCCTGTGATGCTCAATGTCACTTGTCTAAATTATGATTTTAAATACGTTATTGTGTGTTCGCTTCTGCTCTATGGTTTGCACTCTCGCTTCTGTGAAGGCTCTGCAGTAATAACCCTCTAGTGTGCATGTGCCAGAGAGGTCTAGTAGAGTAATCCTGTTTGTCTGTCTGTCTGTCATGCCCTGATTTCTGATTTTAGAGATTACTGACAATTAACCATTGAATTAGGTATGAACTCACTTAGAACAATGACCTTTTGTTGTGCTAGAAAAAGTGAAGCAGTCAGCTTTGCCTTGGTGCTAGTTTTTGTGGATAATGCCCCTATCATCATGTCGTATTCACACGAGCAAATAAGTTTTTGCTGCCCACAGTAGTTTTTTTTTTATGCTGAGAGAAGTTTACAGAGTCCTGAGACTGGGGTTTTGCGTTAAAAACTAAATAATAGTTAAAGTGCGGTACCTTGAAATCTTTCCGGGATTTAGAAACTCGAAGGCTCTGTAGCGTCAGAGCACAGCGAGGACGCTACCCGGAGCCTGAGGGTTTATAAACCCTGCAGATTTCCATGGTACTGCACTCTAACTTATTTTAGAACAGAAGGATTGCTAAAACTATACTACTGTGATGGAACTGAAGAAACTAACGAGTAGCTATTTACTGAATATTGCCGCTTATTTTTCGTGGGCCAGGTGAACCTTGGTGTTCAGCTGAGGATGAGGAAGAATTATTGTGGGAGACAGGTGGAGAACACTGCACAAGTATTAGTTGACACTATGTCCTATATTATGTGGCACCTATTTTTCCTTACATTCAAGACAAGAACACTGAGCACTACGACATAATCCACGTCGCAAATACCACTAATTGAAAAGCCTGGTCAGCGCACTCAAAGGTACATGGAAAGATAAAAAAATAAATTAAAAAAAAAAAACTACCAGGGAGGCTTGATTTAAAACGCACTCATGAATACAACTAAACACTATATTCTTTCTGCATTGTCATTGTTAATGACACAAAGGTTCACCCAGGCAAGATGAGTGGTCACAATTTTGGTATACTCGTTAGCTACTTCTGTTCCATCACTGGAGTTTAGTTTTAGCATATCCTTCTGTTCTAAAAAAATTAGAGTGCAGTACCCATGGACATTTGCAGGATTTAGAAACTCGAAGGCTCCCTGCTGTAGCATCAGAATGTCACAGCTTCACAATGGCAGTAAAAAATAAAAAATAAAAAAGTATTTTCAAAACTATTTATTGGCAATAGTAGCTGCGGGTAAGTGTTTTCTAAATGCCAGGCATGATTCTAAGTGAATTAGATTCAAGCAATGGACCAATCAAATAGACGTATTTAGTCACACTCTGTTCTAAATACCGGTGAGTGTCCCCTGCATGCTTAGCTTCCCTTGTGAAGACAGCATTTACATCTACTGTCTTCATCACACAAATTATATAGATACCTGAATAGCCAAATAAATAAATAAGTCTTTTGGTCGGAGAAAAATTTATCAATATAGCTCGAACAATAAAAATGGTAGACGTAAACGCTGAAGAAGAAGCTAAACATGCAAGAGACATTCAAGGGTAACTCCAATTCCAGCATAAAGAAAAACTACCGTGGTCAGGAAGAAATTATTAGCTCACGTGATTACAATGTGATGATGGGGGGGGGGGGGGGGGGGGGGGAGGAGGGGGCCTTATCTACAAAAGCTAGTATGTACCAATGCGGAGCTAACAGTTCTCGTTTTTTTGTTTGTTTGTTTGTTTTTTCAAACATCAGCCCAAAATTCGATGAAGTAAAGAGCCTGAAAATGTCGTTCTGGCTAAGTTCATACCTAAATCAATGGTTAATTGTCTATGATCTTCAAAATCAGAGCGTGACAGACAGACAGACAAACACACAGACAGACAGACAAACACACAGACAGACAGTACCACAACTGGACAGGGAAAAAAATTCCATCAATGTTGATTTAAAAAAGAAAAAAATTACATCAATGTTAATCTAAAAACAACAACAACAAAAAAACAACAACAACAAACAACAAAAAACAACAACGTAATCTGCGGAAGTCAATCTTCTTTTCACCAGCCAAAAAAGTATAAATAATTAAAAAACCCACCCACATAATTTATACTGGCCCTTAAACAACACTTAAACTAGAAGACTCACAACAACTTCATTGCAAATATCTTCCAGCTCGTTCTCGATATCCACTTTGTAACCCTTGCAAATTTCTTTATCGCTCCCCTCATACTTTGCCAATAAACTTGATATCACTCTCCACGCACTGCGCCTCTTGCCAACAACATTCTTGTATGCCACAGACAACAAATTCCTTTCCTCTGGGTTCAAAGCACCACTTTCATTACTGCTCACAAATTCCTTCATTATCTGCCAAAACAAGAACAATTAGATGTTTAAAACCAACAAAGCAATTCTTATTTATCAGGGCAGCTGTTTCATCTGGAGGATCTTCACAATTTATGTAACACATACCTGATTTTAATTATTCACCCTAATAGACATAATGAGGAAACCAAAGAGTAACTAATAAGTTGGCCATCTTAGAGATGCACACACGCACACACACACACACACACACACACACACACACAAGTAAACATTAAATAACAAATAAATGTGACAGGATCTGAGAAAACAGCCCACTTCGCGCAAAACATGAAATTGAGATACAGGCAAAAACATCGAGTTGGGCATAGAAATTGGAATTTTTTTTATTTGTTCATAGCAATCTAAAACCCTTTGCCTACCTTCTGACAAAATTTGAAGTGTCAACGACAAGTATTTCATGGCGAGCGTGTCGTTAGAAATGCCGCACTCCTTTCTCTTGCAGTCTTTCAAACGCGTTTTTCTCAATTTTTCCGAAATAGCGCGGTGGAACAGGCGAAACTTTAACGGCTCATAACTCAAAAACTACTTATAGCCTGCTAATTATTTATGGCTCATTTTGAAGAAAATTTTAAGGAGTACATAGTAAATACAAAAATAAAATTTTGATGGAGTGCTCCAAGTGGGCTGTTTTCTCAGATCCTGTCACAAATATATTCAATGCCAACTAAACACAGCTTTTTAGACTTCTCCAGTTTCTTCTGTTACTGCAAGCAGTAGGCAAGTTTTGGTTAGCCTCACTTGTAATTTCATATTCGGCCTTTTTAGTATCTGAGTGCTTTTGGTCAGGAGCTACTGTTCATTTAGATAATGGCTTACAGGGTTTCAATGGGGCTTTTCGTTGGGGATGAGAGCCACACCCATTATTAAATCCATACTGCTCAATGTTTGGTCACATGTAAGATTTACTTTTCTATATAATAATAATGCTTGGTTGTCATTATTGACGATGATGGTGTGTGTTCATGAATAATTCATGAGCTGAACCAGCTGGTAAAGCAGCTTCTTAAACTGAATAGGTAAAGCATCATCACATCCGAACCAAAGGCTACTAAAAAACGACGACTAATTGTAGCAAAAAGCAGGTGAAATTAGTGAGGAACAGATGCAGAAGGCAATAGGTTCTCAAAGCCTAAATCCACGTTCATGAATAGAAGGACAGAGAGCTTGAGAAGCAGGAGAGATAACAAAGAGAGAAGGGAATCCATGACTCAAGAAGGAAGAGCTGAATAGAAGAAGGTTAAGAAGAGCTGAGATGACTCAGGAAGAAAGAGAGCAGGAGAGGAAAACTGATAGCACTAAATTAAATCAAGTAGTACAGGATAATAAGAATTGATTAAAAACAACAACCTTATGCTGCTGCATTCATAATTTTAAAAATACATCAAATGTGTAGTGGGGTACTTGCTAGAACTAGTATACTATATTAACTTGGGTAGGGGGAGGAGAAGGGCCAGCCCCCCTCCATATTAAACTGGCTTATTGGCGAGCGAGCGAGACACTCTCAGGGGTACACAATTGAAAATCAGGGATATTTGTTTTTTTATATGTGTGGACGTACGTATGTCATTTTGTACTTTGACCCTCGCGTATTTTTGTGTTCGCTCCGTGTTAGACCCCGTCCCAAACTTCACTAAACAGAATCCTCCGGTTTAGCGACCATTACCCGCACCCTAGAAATTGAATTGTTTACCGCTTTGAATTCTTTTGGGGTGCAGTTAAAACTCAAAAATTTATGGGAGCTCCTTTTCTATTAGAGTTAGTGGCGGCTGTAAGTTAATACGCTATTTGTCACAGTTATAAGCCCTACGCTATGTTCAGTTGTGTGAAAGTATTGTGCATTACAAATACTACACAAAGAAAAAGTTTAAATAACGTGACTTGATTTTGTTGCTTCTTTTTCAATTCAAACAGTTGCAGGGAGTGGTTACTATGGCATTGAATCCCCTTTACCGTATATACATAATTTAAAAACTCGACTTTGTTTTAGTAGCTTGAGTATTAGTAGTTAGAATCAATCGTTTAAAAATAGTGTGGTTTAAGGCTCGCTCGTCATTTGTGCTCAAGCACACCACTAGTTTTTTTTTTATAAATTGATACTACAAAAGCTATTAGTATTCAGGAAAAATTTGGTAAGACAGTAATTCCAGATTTGCTAGCTACAATACATGGTCAATGGCTACATACTTATACTATTGGGAATAAGTGGATTGAATGGCTGCTATTTGTGCTGATGAAAATCTTATAAGTTAGTTGTACAAAATAGTGGCGCTGTTATCAGGACTGTATTCTTATTAATGCCCACTATACTAACAAAACTAATGGACCTTACTATACAAGGTCATCTGAGGTTTATTGACAAAATTATACATCTCTCAAACCCACATGAGCTAAGTCAAGTTCAATACTTGTTTCGAAAACAGAAACAATAAACAAGAACTCATGACCAACTGATGGTACAACAATGGCACTTTAGTAGTCAAGCTTGATCTAGTGGAGAGCAAAGGTTATTATATATACTCTACCCCTCAAAGACTATCTCTTTTCCCCTTCACTTCACCACTCTGTGCGAGGTACAGCTCTACTACCCTTTCCTACTCTCACCTTCGCCATATCTTCGTATCTTTCAGCATTTTCTGCTACTATTGCTTTCATAATAGGTTCAGGCTTGCTTTTTTCTTCTTCCATATTCGTCCGCAACAGCCAGAGATAATTGAAACGATATTACCCCACTAAACCCTTTATGGAGGAGGCGAGTATGTAGTTGCGTGTTGTTGTCAGAACGCGGTGTATATCAAGGTGTAAAGGCAAAGCGTACAATTTTTGTGTGCGTTTTTTTTTTTTGTTTTTTTTTTGCGCACGCCAACCAGTTGTATTGCTGATCTTTTACCATCTTCATAATCCATGAATGCAGTTATCTTTAATATACAGTATAGTATAGACAAGGTGTGCTATGCACAAAAATGTTGTCTGCTTTATTTTGAGTGGGTAAAAACTATACATAATTTGGTTCGTGTATCCATTTTTCTTGAAGTGTTTCATTACGATACACTATATCGGATTGGTAAAGGGTTTGGCTTCGCGTGACTACATACAATTATTAGGCGGAAACGATGGTTTATAGCGATACCGGAAGTGACCTACTTTATAAAAGCCGCCTAGAACAAACTGAGAAAGCATTCATAATTGAATTCGTAGCGTGCTGTTTATTTTGTAGTTGGTAACAGTCAGCGTGGACTGGAAATGAGTACTGAAGAATTAAGACAGAACGTTTTTTCGTCCATCCATCTGAGTACACTTATGAAGAGCATTCAGGGTAATATCACGTACCCTAGTTGTACGTTTTGTGGAGGAACTCTAACTAGCTCGAGCTCAAGAGGCTCTCCGAAGAGAAAGTCAGCCATTTGCCAGCTCTCACTATACACGAACTCGTCAGAATCGTTTATTGTCTGGTACAAAAAGCAGGACGAGCCTAAAGGAATGCTGTGGATGCGAACTTGCTGCGTTAGAAAAGGAGATTTAGACAATTCAGTGGAACTGATATCTCGATGTTGCAGAGGCAGGTGCTCGTACACATTAAAGTTTTCTAGCAACTCCGTAAGTGAGGAATGGTACAAGCTTCTCAAGCAGGAATCTAGAAAAATTCCGTCGTTTGGCGACGAGCTTCCTTCTTCCTTGATGGAAGAAGAAACAGGCTACCAGGCTTCTCTGGATTATGTGTTGACCGACATAACACCACTAAGAGTGCTGAACGAGGTTTTGCACGGAAACGACGAAGAACGAGCAAACGAAGAGAAAGATGCCCCAGATTCGCAGTCTGACGGTTCACCAACGTCGAGTCCCAAGCTGAAGTCAAAAAAATCTACAAAAGCTGTGAAGCACAAACGGAAATCAAGCCCAGTCATATGCAATCCACTCCAAGGCCTCTCTGCCAAAACCAAGAAAACAATCCCTTCTAGTTCTTCACTCTCAGGCACCTCTCTCTATTCCGTCAACACAGACAACATTGAAAACAACCAAGACTCTGATTATTTGTCCAGATGGTCTTGGCCAGTGAAAGTCTAAGAGTCTATAAATTATTCTCTCGGACTCGTTGCACTTTTATCATCTCTTTTCATCAACTTCATCATCCATCTTCGTTCTTTCATCAAACCATCTCATACTAACTGCAGTCCTCAGCTCCCACAGCATTTCTTGTTGTTTTGCTTTTTTTTTCCTGTACTAGTTTTTGCTTGTGCAGGTCTGTAATATATTTTGAAAAATCTAGATGGTAAATAAAGTGGGTATATTAGAGATTAAAATAAAGACTGAATTTTGTAATGGATGCACTTATAAGTATTATCATTACTATGTAATGGGTTCTAATTATCAGCTGATTTCAAACAAGAATTAGATAATATCCATAATATCCTGATCCCAACACCTAAAAATTTCTACCTCCCTAAACCACATTCACATTGTATCAAATACATTCACATCCAAAGAGAAGTGCCCTGAGGACCAATTCTATTTATAGAAACTCCATAATGGTTCACATGGCAATGAGGTGTCAAGTTTAAAGTCATGAATCACTTGATGAAAACTGACAGAAGAATCACGTGATGAAAGGTCCGTGACTAAAAGGATTCTGAGGCCCTTGTGGCAACGGCTCGCATTGTTCCGTAAACTTTCGAAGGTGGAGTTC
>WLWD01005029.1_pt1 | contig 24857 bp, 14 predicted proteins | sample 6712731 | NCBI WGS metagenome assembly WLWD01 (sample SAMN12718690, study PRJNA576275) | sponge metagenome | isolation source: marine sponge | host: Mycale hentscheli | place: New Zealand: South Island, Marlborough, Capsize Point | collected 2014-11-01 | reverse complement strand
GTACTACAGCTTCAGGGCATCTCTGATAAAAATGTTCTCTGTCACTTGTCGGTCACTTGGCTATGAAGGGTACTTAAGCTATACACGTAAGGAATTAATGTGTTTCGATAACAAACTATGATTATTCCTTTTGTACAGCATACAATTATGGTAGTGTTGTCAACAAGACATACTCTACATATGTGGTGCACTGCCAAGGAAATGAAACTTCTCTGAAAGACTGCGGCATAGCTTACCTTCGTGCTGATACATGTAAAATGTTTTATGGTCTCACATGCCAACAGTGTAAGTAACAGTGCACTAATTCTTCGTTTTGCTATAAAATAGCTCTATCTATACAATGCAATGTGTAAAATGTTAGGCATGTTGAATTAATCATGACCAGAACCACTGGTGTTGCCGGTACAGGCATGCTCATACCACTTTTTTCACATAATTATCACTCTAAACAACGATTCAAACCTGTAGAATGAGAGTGCAAAACATGAAAAAATACGTACTACTCAAAGATTCTTTCGTTTACTTTGATATATTTCTTATAGAGCAACACAGTTTTCATACACAGTCAGGATTGATGGAAGCTGCTTCAAAGTAGTACCATGTACCACATGCCAATATACTCTGATAAAAAACACATTATATTTCATTGAAAAAAATTAACTTCACATTACTTAAGCAAGTAAAAGTTTAAGGTCTTAGTGAGTAATTGATGGAAAATAAACAATGATCTAAAAGTTTAAAATTGATTAAATTATTGCTACAGGACACTGTATTATGGAGGTGCTTATAAACCCTCAGAGCGTATGCGCGATAGGGTTATAGTAGTCATCCTGTCTGTTTGTCTATCTATCTGTCTATGTCTGTTTGTCTATCTGTCTGTCTGTCTGTCTGTCTGTCTGTCTGTCTGTCTGTCTGTCTGTCTGTCATGCTCTGATTTTGGAGATTACTTATAATAAACCATTGATTTAGGTATGAACTTACTCAGAATGAAGATTTACGACCTTTCATTATGCTACTTTTTTAATTTTTGGGCTAATTGTTGAGAGAACGTGAAGCTTTTGTGGGTAACGCCCCCTAGCAACACATCATAATCACATGAGCAAATAATTTCTGCAGCCCGCGGTGTAGTATACTTTACGGTCAAGGAAGTTAACAGAGCTGAAAGAAGTGTGAAGTTTCGTGTTGATAAATGTTTATTAGTGATTGTCTCTTGCCTGTTTAGCTTCTTCTCTTATGAAGATAGCGTTTCCATGTATAATTTTCATTGCTCGAGATATATATTGATGCCTGATTAAAATAAATAATAGATTTCTAGTTCTTATAGTCTGAGATTATATTAGTAATAACTAGGTAGTGTAAAGTGGCACTGAGCGATCACACTTTCGGTGTGTCATTTTTATTGTTTTGCATATTGAGTGGTATTCAAGTCAATCTATATCATGGAATTTAATGCTAATGGTGATACACTTACAAGATGTAGTATATCGCCACCCAAAGCTTATAATCTAGGGGGCCAGAGCCCCCGTGGCCCCTCACTCCCATCAGCTCTGAAAATGATATGAAATATCTTTTGTGTTAACTGAAACCACTATAGTTTGTATAGAAGAAAGACATAATTTTGGTCACTTTTGGTATTATCTGTTAATGTGATTTAAGAATTTATTTTCCAAAGATACATTAGTTTAGTGAATAAGATGAATGGGCACAGTATGGCTGTACCAATATTAAGAAGTTTGCTTTCTTGTGCTTTCTTATAATTGCAGGATTATCTTTTTTTTTCTTATCTGAGGTACATACAAATATTTTTGGTACCCATTTTAGGCCTTCAATCTAAGTTTGTATCTTTCTTGTATAGCTGCTGTGCATAATAAATTATGACCTGTTTATAAATAATTACTATGATAAGTCAGCATCACTTCTAATATATATTATTGTACTTGTGACTTCTATTTAGGTATCTCTGGTTCTGTTCGTCTGACCGAGGGCATTGTACCTCAACATGGCTATGTGGAAATATGTAATAATGGAGTTTGGACTAGGGTGTGTGGTGATCATCAGTGGAACTATCTAAATTCATTTGTGACTTGTAGACAACTTAACTATCCCACATCAGAGCTACGTAAGACAATTGCACTATGAATTTTTACCGCAAATATTTCATTCTCTAGACATATGTATTTTATAATGCTCAAAATAATCATTTGTTTGTATCTAATACAGCCTATTTTTATTTGTTATGGTTTGATATTAGTCCTGACTTCCAAAAATAAGTGCAAAGAACAACTCTATTAGACATACAATAATTTTAGTTAGACAAAGTCTAAATGATTATGTGTGTATTTATTACTTTGTGATCTCGCTCGCACTGACTACTGCAGTTTGGAAAGGCAGCCCGAGTTGTAAGTTTGGGCCTAGCTGTGTAGCCAGTGAGGGGACCGAAAATGGAGGACTTTGCTGCCCTTTTCGTCTGCCTGGTACAAGGCTCGCTGTCTGGGATAGTGACCTTGTGGCAGTAACTTTCGTGAACGTTGGAGTATTGAGTAGAGAACTTGGTCTTAGCTTAGGTCCAAATAATCGGCTAGCTGGGGTGGATGGGCAAATACAAATTGATTGGTTCAGTAACTTCAAAACTAGGAACAGTAACTGAGAACTAAAGTAAAAGAATACAATAACAGTGACTGGCTGCGAGCGGTCAGCGAGGCTTTACAAAAATAAAGTGCATGCGTAGTATAGTTTCTTCTAAAATGTTTGTCGAGGTTTCGTTAAGCCTGCATACTTTGTTTATGAGGATATGCCATAGTTGGTGGGTGCACACACATATATATAATATTGCATGTATGTGTATACCAGAAAATATGTAAGGGTTGCTCATCAATTTTTTTTACTTTAACAATTGCTTCAAAATACATTTATAATTACATTTTGTATTTTAACAATTATGACAGTGAAACATTGTTTACACATAGATGAATAAATGTAAAGAAAACTGAAACAAGCTTGCATTTGAATACCTATGTAGTATTATAAGCTGAGAAATAAAATGTAGCTTATAGTGGTGCACTACTACGGTAGTTTGTTAATATAACCAGCAATACTAGGAATGGTACTCCTGTACAATCTACAGTTGACATTAATACAATAACGTTTAAATTCAATCAAGTTCAAGTGACTACACAATATTAACTAATTTATTATACATGGCTATATTATTACAGTACCATATACTATGTAATATATAACTCATTAATATTGTTGTATAGGATACAAGCTTACTGGACAATATTATTCTGGCAATCATGACTTAAAAGAGTCTAACCTAATGTATCGGTGTTATGGAGGTGAAAGAGGACTATCTCATTGCAGGACTTTAAGTAGTTCTACATGTCAGAGAAATCACAACAGAAACTACTTCAGATCAATCATATTATATTGTGGTGGTGTTTTCGGTAAGTATACAGACTATCACTGCAGATTTGTAGCAGAAAATTTTTATTATATAGTGAACTTTAAATGAATAATATACCATCAGCAAATCAGTTTGTTTCAATTATTTGCATTTTGCAACAACTCACTGATTTATTCTGCTCCTATTAGCAATATAGTTTACCAACTTCACTGGCAATATTTTGTCATTACTTAGACTTATTTTAATTGAATTTACATTTCACAATGGCTCATTGTATTTTTGCTTAGTTTGGGAAGTCATAAGTAATTTAGACTCATTTAATAGGTCTAAAACATACAGGATAATGTAGCAAAAAATACTTAATTGGAAGGAGTCCAAATTACCTTTTAATTTGTTCCTAAAATGCTGAGTGTATTTATTAATATGCATTCTTTTTCCGGCTTTTTTTACAAACTATATTTGAACTCTTTTACAACTCATATTTATTAATTATATATACATTGTAAAGTTAAGAATTAAATTAGTCCTTATTATTATGTGTATGTGTGTTCAGCATCAGCATGTACTTCAGGAGGAATTTGGCTTCATAATGGAAAAGATGAATATGAAGGAAGACTGAAAATGTGCAATAATGGGAAATGGGAATCAGTTACATATCATTATTGGAATTATTTTGATGCAAAAGTGGCTTGCAAACAGCTGTTTTTGTTTCAAGAGGCCAGCACAAGTTCGTTACAAGTGTATATATAAGAACCATTCTGATTTAATAATAGCTGACCTATTATTTCATTATTTTAAATATTTTTTTTTACAGAGATCACATGGAAGCATGTATCACTTACTGGACTACAGAGTCGTAGCCTCAGATGTACTGGATCAGAACGAAGATTGCAGGACTGTAACACTTCTCCCTCTTATAATGCATATAGAAATATGTTCTTACGCTGTCAACCAGTTCTATCAAGTGAGAGGATGCTATGTTTTGATAGTGGGATGGCATTACGCAGTAGTTATCCACAAAGTGATGTGATGTCAATAATTTTAGTGCATCTACCTCCATTTTAACATGTTTCATAAACCACTTTGACTTGATTAAACATGTTAAGGGAATATTTGAAATAACGATGACAGCACTGTTTGTTAGATTTGCGTACTCTAAACTGAATATTATCGTAGATACATTTTAAGTACTGCACATCTTATATTAATAGGAGATGTTTGTAGCCATGGAGACATACGCCTAGTTGGAGGAGTACTCCCAAATGAAGGGCGATTGGAAATATGTTTACAAAGAAAGTGGGGAACTGTTTGTCGTTCTTCATGGGATTCACATGAGTCTGGTATTGCCTGTGAACAATTAGGCTTCCAATCAGGAAGTAAGTTAGATTATTGTTTATTCAGTGAAGGGCAAAAACAACAACAACAACAACGAATGACAATCAGTTAAATGCTTCCATTCTTCAAGCTATATGCTATTTTACTGTAGTGAGATCCTAGTCCATTTTTACACCACTGCATTTGGACATTGCAGATTGCTTTTAATGAAGATACAATTCAACTGAAAACCAGTTGTGCTAAATTGTGTTTGAAAGTAACTTCCAAAAGTTAATTTATTCAAACTAGCATTTCAGTAAACTAACCAGGGCTTCAAAGAGAGTGCACATATCTATAATCACTTTAAATATTTTTAGTTAGATTACAGAAACTTATACTTTATATAGATGCTTCGTATGAAATAATAATTTTATAGAATAATATTAATTGTTGTGCATAAACAGCTTTTTAGATTGTAGTATATTTGTTGTGAGCATATAGTCATAAATTAGCTTGTTAGTGCTAACAGTTCTAAAATGAATTTTCCTATATCCAGTTGATTAAATCTTGACAGTAGCCTAAGCCCTATGGGATTTACACTCTTTCTCGGTCGTGTAAATCCCATACCAACCAACCTCCATGCCGTGGTGTAACAATACATGTATATAAATATTTTGTCAAAGTAATGCTCAAAACTTCTGGCAAAATTAAAATGACATTTTACAATGGTGTATTTTTTTCGGTGTTGTAGAATTTACTGATAATATAGCTAAATATTATAACTGATCATTGTAATTTGTATGCTTCAGATGGATTTTCTCCATGACAATAAGGTAGAACACTATTATTAAAATTTTCAACAAAAGGGATGAACTTGATTATAAATAAAAAATATCAACAAGGTTCAAGTTATAGCTAGAGTTCTATTAAACATGTCAGTTACAAGAGATCTGAAGGCAATATTTAACATACAAGAAAAAGCACAAAAAGTGATCTTTTTGTTTGTTTTTTACATATTATGTAGAGACCAATCATTCTTCAAAATGCATACAATAGGCTATTATGTCATCATTCTAGTTTTTTAACATGAAATTCTATGTTCATTGTCCACATAATTTTGTATGAACTTTAAGGTCCTTATAGTTTAACCATTTTTAATTAAATTATATTTTGTGACAATGTAGTTTATTCAGACAATGATTTTATTTTAAATTAATTTATGTTTCAGATAGTAGTTTGCTGAGTGGACAACAATATGGAGATGGAAACTGGCCAATTCTACTTAGTTCACTACATTGTAACAGAGAGCAGAATTTGCTGGAATGTAGAAGAACAAATTATCATGTTATAGGCTATCACTCCTGTTACTCAAATACTAATACTGTGGCTCTGAGATGTGATGGTAAGTATGCTAGAAAAAAAACTAGATCACAAGAGTGCAAACCATCAGCAATAGTTAAAAATTTAAAAAAATTGCAATAGAAGTCACTATTATTGAATAACCATGAAGTTCTTAATTTTTCAGCTTACAACAATAATACTTTTGTTCTATTTATGAAGATAAAATTTAAATTATTTAGGTCATGAATTATTCATGAATACACACTGTCATCATCATTACTGACAAACATGTGTATTATATTATATAATGATTTGCTTTTACTTCAGTAACAATGACGACGACAACGACAGTGTGTATATTCATGAGTAAATCATAACCTGAGCAGAGTTGGTAAAGTGTCATCGTTGCCTGAATCGGAAAAATGTCAAGCTATGTTTGCTTCATACATAGTTGACAAAGAAAAAAGAGAGGAAATAACGTCAGATATGAACCCATAATCATCAACTTGGCAGGCACACACACTTTCCATTAAAACTCTTCAGAACTTGCAACAACTTTGTTAATCCTGGTGCCTTATTAACATGATGTTTGTTTCTTTCTTTATTTGTTCCTAAGTTTGCCCTAATCACACACCCCACCCCTCACTACTTTATAAAATAGGTGCCTGTATTCAATCCAATGCCTGTGTTCAATCCATGAATATTTCATTGGCTGAAATTTTTGGGAAAAAGTCTTTATCATAGTTGCCCCTAACCACCCCCCACTGTATAAAATAGGTGACTGTATCGAAGTATATTTTATTGGCTGGATAGAGCATTTATCTACAGAGGTCAAGAAAAATAAGATCATGTGAGGAAAGGCTGAGTGAAGTAACTACTTCAATGAACAAGTGATAAATTATACACAGGAAAGACCTAATGCTGAGAATCAAGAGAGGTAGACAAAGGAGGAGAGGGGAATCCATGAGTCAGTTTAAAAGAGAAGTGAGTTAATTAGGATGGCTCAGGATTAAGAGCAGGAGAGGGAAACCATGGATAAAACTTCTTTATGTGATTGCACTCCAATTTGCACACCACAATATAAATGGGATACTTGCTCATAGATTATATTCTTCCGTGTCAGCTATGACATTGAGCGATAATGATGATGGTGTGTATTATGAATAATTCATGAGGTGACTCAGTTTGTAAAGCATTTCCTAAAAGTAAATAAGTAAAGCATCACCTCAAGTTGAATGGCATCTCAATTTGTGATCAAATAAATGAAATATTGGCTTAAAATAGTCAATATCCAAAACAATCATTAAAGAATGGAGAGAGTTAGAGAAGCGGGAGATATATGGGAATTCATCACTCAAGAAGAAAGAATGGGCAGATTAAAGGAAAGGCTAAGCACAGCTGAGATAACTCAGGAAGAACGAGAGCAAGAGAGGGAAACTGGTGTAGCTAAATCAAGTAGTGGACATGAATAAGAATGATTTGACATAATGCCTGCATTCATGATTTTAAAAATATGTTGGGTAACCTGCTAGTTACTATTACTATTATTAACCCTCAGCATGCATGCGTGAGAGGGTTGTGAGAGGGTTATATAGTCGTCCTGCCTGTTTGTCTATCTGTCTATCTGTTTGTCTGTCTGTCTGTCACACTCTGATTTTTGCGATTACTGACAATTAACAGTAGATTTAGGTATAAACTTATTCAGGACAAAGATTTAAGACCTTTTATTGTGCTACTTATTTGAATTTCGGTCTAATCGTCGAGAAAACGCGGAGCTGAAAGCTTCGCGTAGGTACCAGCTTTTATGGGCAATGCCCCCTAGCATCATGTCATAATCATGTTAGCAAACATTTCTTGCAGCCCACGGTATCATTCACTTTGCTCAGGGAAGTTAAGGGAGTTGAAAGAAGTGAAGTTTCGCATTGAAAATGCCTATACCAGTGAGTGTTTCTGGCTAGTTTAGCTTCTTCTCTTATGAAGACAGCAATTCTGTGTACCATTTTCATTGGTCGAGCTATTTTGAAGCCTCATTAAAAAGCTAACAGATTGCTTGTTGTTTTGGAAGGGGATTATACTGTAGCAGCTAGGTAGTGTTTAATAGTGCTGAGAGTTCACACCTTTGGTGCTTCGTTTATTATTATTATTTTTTACTATTACTATTACTTTATTGTCTTTATAATAATTTTGTTTTGTTATTATTTCTTATTCTTACTACCGTTGGTAATAGTAGTAGTAGTAGAGGTAGCAGTAGTATAGTAACAGGCATCAGCGAGTATGTGGAAGAGGGTTACAGTAGTAACCTGTCTATTTGTCTGTTGTCTGTCTTGCACTGACTTTGAAGACTACTTACAATTAATCCGAAGACACAGAGCCAACTTCTCTATATAGGTATATGTATTAAAATTTTAGGGTAGCATTCCCTATCGCTTCTTTGTGGTCAATTGAGCAAATAATTTCTTGCTACCTGATGCAGTTTTGCTTTATGCGAAATACACTCTGCTGGAAATTGAAGTTTTGTATGAAACACCTGTGAGTGTCTTTTGCATGGTTCGCTGTATTCTTTTATAAAAAATTCACTTCTCTCATTCTTATTACTCAACTATATGAATAAATCAGGAATAGCCATATTAATTTATAGTCTCTTAGTCATTGTATAGTTAGTGCACAAAAAAGTAAGAAGCAACAATTAAATAGGATGGAAGAGGAGGGAGGGTTTGGCTGTCCCCCAAAAACCTTTCTGTTGCTGTATAGCATAAAATAACAACAAGTGGGGGGCTCGAGACCCACCCTCACACCCATATCCTGTGTTTCCCCTATGGTGCTTCTTATTATAACTACTTTACTGTAATATAATATATTATATCAGAATGTGGTACAGTGTACTTAATAGTATTAGTAATAATATTTTTATTACAAGATATTTGGTATTAGTATTAGTTGGTATTCGTTGCAGATAGTTGCTGGCTAAATTTAGCCAGCAACTATCTGCAACTAATACCAAAATGCATAAAGCGACATGTATATCATTTGAAAATGTTTTTATACCACAAATAGCATCTACAATTTAATTGATTATGTACGTAAGTAATTTCATTATTCATAATGTATAGCAAGTACTTGTAAACATGGAGATATTCGTCTTTTTGGTGGTTACGTATCATGGGAAGGATCTCCTGAAGTGTGTATTAATGGAACCTGGATTGGGATGTGCCTGGATAGCGTAAACTCTAACACATTTTGTCGACAACTATTAAACCAAGAAAATAATATAAGTAAGCTTTCTGGAATAATACCCAGTACATTTTCCATTACTGAAATGCACAATAATATGAATAATGTTTATAGCCATGATTGATAATATAAATTAAACATATTAATTAAAGTATTCAGAATACCATAAACAGTGACTTTAGTATTCTGTATTATACTCAAATTGGTTAGTTACTTAAAAGAAAATATAATTTATTTCATCTAATTTTGTACATATCACGACACCATTTTTATGGGACAATATCAATAAGGTTAGGTTTATCGTATAGTATAGTCTCATAAAATTCCACATCTTATTTAAATTTTATTATATTGATTTGTGTAAGCCAATAATGTGGTTGTTTAAACAAGTTAGCTTTTTATGTCATTTCAATATATTGTTGTCATTATATTTTTTTAGGAGCAGTTCGATCTCAATATATGTATTATCGAATTAGACCATCTGCTAGATTATTGCTCAGTAACATAGTCTGTCAATCATCTTCAAGTTCAGCTAGATTCATCAGAGACTGCTCTTATATGACCAGTAACATCTCCTGTTCCATCCCTAATGTTGGATGTTATTATGGTAACTATCAGTAATGCTTATGTATCATTAACGAAAGGAATTTTTTTGTGATATTGACCATTGTAATTATCTAGGTTTAAACTGTGTTAACAACTCAGTTCGCCTAATAGAAGTACCTTCATCAATAAAGAAGATAGTAGAAGTGTGTAAAGATGGAGTTTGGGGGAGTATTACATCATCAAGCTGGAACAATAGAGCTGCTAGAGTTGTTTGTAGACAATTAGGACTACCTTGGGAATGTAAGTTCTGATCATTTGACATCTACATGAATGGTCAAATGCAACCACATGGAATAAACATTGGTTTTGCGTAATTTCAGTATAATTGAAATTTTTTTTATAAAATACGTTTCAACAATTGTACAGTGGCCATCATCAGTGTGTGAATGATAATAACGGATATAGAAAGGTAATTTTGATTGGTCAGGCCATTGAATATGTATATTTAGTCTCTGCTTTGTAAATGGTTTTAATATTTTACTATCATACAAATCAGGATTTTGAAATAATAAATTCAATAGCTACATAAAGCAAAAAATAATACTCACATTATTTTACTGCATCATGTTTATGGCATGTCAGTTATTATTGTTACCTTCATCATGACCACTTTAAGGCTGATCCCTGCCTGGCAGGAAACCTCATGTATGTTCTGGATGTAATCTGTATTTTCCTGAGCATGTTGAAAAGCAATACCCCCTTTTTCCTCTGCTATTTATCTGCCACAGTTTTAGTTGTTATAAATTGAGGGCAAAATAATTAATTAGTTACAATTTGATAATTAATGCATGTTGTTTAGAATTATTTTGGTGTCTTTGAGTTTCAAGAGAAGTTACTGATGATGTAACAAGTTATTTCATAATGTACTTTTAGTATCCATGGGAACTTATGGTCAGAGACAGTCTTCCTTTCTTTGGCATGGAGCACGCTGTACTGGAATGGAGCACAGTGTATTGAATTGCAGTTTTTATCAAACATGGCCCTCACATTCTTTTGGTTACAGTTTTTTTTTCAGCAGCAGCAGTGATATGCCGAGGATATTCAACAGAAAATATTCATGTCTGTGAGAGAGGGGACGTTAGATTGCTAAATGAAACCCAACCTCAAGTATATAAACAAGGAAGAGTAGAGATATGCTACAGTGGAAAATGGGTAGGAATATGTTCAAATTATTTGAGTAATACTTTTGTCAGACTCACTTGTCAAAAACTTCTTGGAAGATCGCAAAAAGGTAAAATAACGATTGATTACACATATACAATTACACACACATATCGTATACACAGGTTTCAAGTGATATTCTTTAGACTATAATCTAATATAATATATGTTATCAATATACTGAAATGCATTTCAAAGATATAGAAAATGAGGATATGAATTTTATTGAGATCATGTATCATTACTGATAATAATAATGTTTTGAGTAACTACTTTATCAAATACTTAAGGTTAAAAATTATAATATAAATGAAAGTGACCAGCTGGGCTAGTCTTTTTGCTATGTTTAGTATAGTATAAATGCGAGGCTAGCCCGATATGAGTCAATGAAGTATAAGAAAGAGGAAAACTTGACAACAATGTATTGACTTACTTAGGTTTATGGTTTTTTATTCAAGTCTTAAGATACGTGTCAGTTATATATAATATTTGTCGATTATTTTTGTTCAGAGCAGCCTAAAGTTCTGGTGGCAGTTCAGATAACTACTTGTAGGAGAATATTTAGCTTAAAGCTTTAATGCCCCTACTCAATTCACTTTGAATTAATATTTACATTTAATGCACCAGTGAATACAATTTAGCAGCATAACTACTTTTATATTATATATATATATATATAATTTTATTGCAGCTTTGATATTTTTACGTGAATATTTCCGCATCACGCGAGCGTTCTGTATTCTCCCATATTGTACGGTTTATATTGTACGGTACACTACGCATGCGCGTAGCGAGTAAAATCAATGAAAATTGAATTGTAACCGGTTGAGAAAAAATATCAAGGCAGCAATAAATCACTTATCACACTCGTCGTACAATATGGGAATGATATTTTACTCTCACGCCACATTTTCACTCGCCTTTGGCTCGTGAAAATATTTTGCGTGCTCGTAAAATATTATCCCATATTGTACTCTGACTCGTGCTATAAGTATTATATATATTATTATGCTTACACAGATTTACAATTTATATATATGTAGACCCTCATCCACTTGCACTTTTGCTATTTCTATATTGTAGCATTTTGGATAACAAAATATGAAGGACTAGGAAGGTCAAACAATGTAATTGGATATTTACAATGCTCGAGTTCAGCTCAAGACATATCCAACTGTTATGAACATTACAATCCTCAAGGTATTTGTCCAACATCAACCATTGGAGTTACATGTACAGGTAACTATATAACCATTTTTTTTTTTGCATGCTAACACACAAAGATCATTCACACATAAACCATACATCATAGGTTGCAAGTTCATGCACACATAATACCATACATCATTGGTTCCAAGTCTGAGAAATGGAAATCAGTGGAAAACCACACCCATTAATTAAATCAATTAAAGTGACCACATCTTACATGCAATTAATGTTATGGACATAATTAAGATGACAATGATGGTTGTTGTTTGATTAGTTTTGAAGAATGGTTGTTGTTGTTATTTGTATTTTATAATCAATTCATCTGATGATGTAGTGTCAAAGCAGCAATCACTATTGTTCATCTTAGCCCTCAGCAAGTTAATAATAGTGGAATAATAGTGGAATTGGTCATTATGGACTTGCTCAGCACTTGATAAGCCCCTTTCTGCATCTGCATTTGCTGATATAGCACGAGGTTTTCTATTGAAGCTAGGCATTAAGTAAACTGTAGTTTCTGATAGGGGGATTTCCGTGGCAGACAATAAGTAAGCACAACTTTCGTGCATGGAAGATTGATAGAGAAAATTTTTGTGACTTTCACGGAACTTTCTTGGCACCTATCATACATGAATGCATATATAATATTATATCATACACACACTAATTATTTGAACTCTAAATTGTAAGTCAATTTATTATTATAGTCACATTAATTTATAGATTTTACATATGATGTTATTGTGAAGCCTCTAAACTCAACTCAGGTTTATAATATTGGATCAACAGTGAAGTTCAATTGTAGCATAACACCCAATCCTTTAAGTATTGATCCCACTGTAAGGCTGAGATACTACTGGTATTATTCTGGATTATCAAGATCATTGTTAATATCAATCAGTTCCATTAATATCCACCAAGGATTCACTAAATTTAATAAAATATTATGTAAAGTGAGAGCAAATGGCATTGAAATTAGTCATGGACATTACCTTATGGAAGTTCAAGGTAATAATTTTATAATGACTACAATAATTTGCACAAAGTGCATTCATGTATTTTTTACTCAGATCCATTGAGAGCAGTTTCTAATGAAGTCATAAGTAACAATACTTTGGATAAACATTTTAAACTAGAAGTGAACATTGTAAATTCTAGTTTGTTGCTTACATATATGGATAGACTAGTTTGGTATTATAATGAATATCCAATATTAACGTCTAGTATAAATTCACTAGAGCAAAGCAAATCTTACAATGTATCATTTCAAAATGGAGGAGAGTATCGAGTGAGATATGAAGGCTTTCTTACAGTTCCAAGTAGTATAAAATGTGAACACTCATTGCTGGAGGCTTTACAATATTATCCAACATTCAGACAAGTTGTGTTTAATTCAAAGAAAAAAGGTAATATACTTTTAATTGTTGATTTTTATGATTTCTGAATTTCAAGATGCAAAATATTATGATTGTATTGTGGTCAAGGAAATGCTTAGATGAGCAAAAAGTAAAACATAAATAGTTGTAATCAAATAGTTAGCTCTCTCTCACTGGCTTTTTTTTAAACAATTCAGAATTTCATGTTTAGCTGTTACAAATAATCGAACCCTGGACTGCTTGATTAATGCACAAGCACTCTGCCACTAAGCTATGATAACTATAACTGGCAATCAAACACTTTAGTTTTATCTTTATACTGTAAATGGGTACTGTTATGCTACAGTCTTGCTGTCAACAGACTAACAGAATTTTTTTCAAACATTGTTTTTATCCGTGCAAGATTTTAATCTACTTAATTATCAAGTTACAATTTCTTCCTCACCCTTCTTTACTCATTAGGTGTATATTTTTAAACAGTACTGTATTGTTAAAAAAAATGGCTGAGAAATAAAAAAAGTATAAAAAAATATTCTGAATATTAAAAGAATTCTAAAAGTTATAAACAATTTATAATAATTATTTTTTAATTTGTATCAAAATAAAATAGTTTTGTATAAAATTTTTATTGCATATTAGCTACTGACATTAACAACTAAATAATAAAAGTGCCAGTACAATATTTATCTTTTGCATTTTGAATTAATTGTACACTTTTCAGAAGTGCGCAACAAAAACGAATGTTACATTAAAAGAAACAACTAGCTTGCTATATGAATTTAGTTTTCTTCATTAGCTTAGTGTTCACGTTCACTAACTATCATGTGGAGTAAGTGTATATTTTATAAACATAAATATTGTCCCATTCTAGATACGTCGGTAACTACAACTGTATTACATGGGAGATGATTTCAGTGTGCAACTGATTCGTTTTTTGTATTTGTTTAATATATACTAGATTTTTAATAATCACCATTGAATGATATCTGTAGATACATCCTCAGAATGAAATTCAATTACTCAATTAAGTTTAAGTAAGTATGTACTAAATTGCAGTTACTCTCACAGTCAACTTGGTAAGCATTCATTGCTGCTTAGCTGTTCCCTTACAATATCATCAAGGGGTGAACACGTATATTCAGGAAATTATTTCAATTCCACAAGATCATTTGCATAAGATATTTTTGAAAAGTTTTGTGGAATGCTCTACCTGCATTGGTTGTCAACTTCATCCACAAATTTTGTTCTTATTCTGATGACACTACTTTTTGTCAGCAAAAGATAGCAGCCCTGATAGATAATCCATGATTTATGGTGATGTAAGAAGTTAAAGAACAATAATTAACTATGTGCTAATGAACAATATGCAAGTATAAATTCAAGGTTAACAAATTGCTTTTTGTATACTTTCTTTTCAGTAGTTCAGTCTAACAGAGTTTACAATAGCTATAGCTATAATTGACAGTAAACAGAAAAAACTTTGGTTGAATGAATATAAGGATAGGAGTTCACTGTATCAGTCAGGCTAACACCTAAAAATCTGTGGCAATTAGGATTGTACATTAATGAGCAGGAATGTTCAGCAGATATTCAGTATTTCCTTCATATGGCAATACTTCATTTTTGTTTTGTGCAAATTCTAATATCTAAAACAATATATTTTATTTTTATATCATGTTAAACTAATTACTATTTATGTTAATAGATCAACAGCTTTTGTCAGTTAATTCTAATCTTAAAATTTATCGTGATAAGTATATCACATTTTCCTCTAAAGATATTGTGAACATTAGTATGCTTGTAGATTTGACTAATGTAACCAATGAATACTTCAGGCAATTTTACATAGTTATTTATAATGATGAAAATAGCCTCCTATATTATCGAACTGTCACCAGTAAGTATTGGACTCTTACAGTATCTATTGCTAGAGGTCAACAAACAGATACTGGATTATACAATATTGTTTTATTCAACACTTATTCTCAAGAGTTTAGATCAAATTGCTTGTCATACTACAACTTCATACGTAGTTCTCCTTTTTCATTATCAAGGATAATTCGTGATCAAATATATGTATACCTGCAATATTATGGTGAGTAAATTAATGAGTATTTTGATTCAGTAATTGAGGAATGATGCTTGCAGTAGTTAGCATTACTATGAAATTGGAATCATAGTTTAATAGACTAGTTATATCATTTAATATAATTATGTTAATTACACTATCTACAGTAAATTCTTTTCTCATATATTTTATAGAAAACCTAACACACTCATTTAACGCAACTCAAATGGAATTCTATTCATATGAAAGTAACCATTTGAAGTGCTATGGTAAAGTAGATATTCCTCAATTCTTGAGAATTTATATTGAAAAGAATAAGGCAACACTTAATGTCACTGATATTAATGAAGTTCAGTACAATACAAAGGATATAAATACTCAGCAATATGGAATCTATAAATGTATAATTGCTGCTGGACAAATTACTTTTGAGAAAACAATATTTTTGAAAAACAAAGGTAATTATATTTACTCTTTGTATAAATTATGAGACTGCTAACTTTTGAGCATTCATGTAAATTGCTTGACTCTTACTCCAAATATGAGTACTTGATTTATGGAAATAGACCAATCATAATTACCCTATCACAAATAATCATACTCATATTTATAGTTGTAGTTAGCTGACTTTTTGCATATTACACACATATGTGCAGTAGCTGTGGCTTTTTTTACTGATATAATAATGCACACAATGTCTGTTATTTTAATATTATTGATATTCTGTATATACTTGTAGTGGATATAAGAATGGACATAAGTTTAAATTCAAATGTCACCTGTCAAGAAGATAAGGTGGGTTGTGTACTACATCCAGAAAGAGTTAAATCATTATTGAAGGCAAAATATGGCTCTACTTTTATTAGATTATATTATATAGTGTCAAAATTAGCATGGGTTATAGTAATATTACATAATGTTTTTAGGCATTCACTAGTTTTCTTCTGGAAGAGTTTATTGTATTGTTAAATGGAATATGTTCTTGCTCTTTAACACCAAATAACTTCACGTCTAATGATGTTAAGTGTCCTAATGATGGAAAAGGAATGGTACAATTTAGCACTACTCTAGCATATTCCAGTGAAGATGGAGCTATTACTGCAACAGATGTTATCACAAATGTATCATTCGTTGTGATGTCATCATCCAAAAATTTTCAAATTGGGAATATACATTCATTAAAAATTTTACAACATTCTGACAGTATTCGTATGCCATCAAGATCATTAAATGTAATTGGTATTGGAGTTGGATCCTTCATTGGGGGATTTGTACTAGCCATGTTCTGTTTTGGAATCATACTAGCAGTATGCAGTATTCGGTATGTATATATTAAGGTGCAATATTACCATGTATAATTGAATATTTTAATGTTTTTCTAGATCATTTTGTTAGTGTTTCCCATTTTGATATAAATTGAAAAGTATGTATAATTTAGTTGAAAGACTACAATTTTAATTGATATTCATGTACTTTTTTCTACTATCAATAAAAGAGACTTATAATTATTACAGCATTGCAGATGAAATTTTAGCAAGTGCTCAAGAAATGACAACACACACATTCACCAATCTTGCAAGCACATACATATACAGAGATGTTCGGACAACTGAAGTTCTACTGTATCTATTATTATTTCTATGACAAGACTAGATGATTTGCTTATTATGGGACTATTTTCATGTTATTATTACGTATTATTGGCTATCTCAATTAGAAGCTACAATGTTGATTGAAAGCATTAATCAGCTATGTATTCTTTAATTTAAAATGAAATCTAATATCAATTTGGTGGGAGAGAATATGGGCAAAAGAATTAAAACTTTTTACGTCTCATTCTTTCAATACTGCACGTTTGATTTATTCTACCATAAAATTACATGTATAATTTTACATTTTATTATCCCATAGAAAAAACAAGGCGTCACGTCCTAACCTGAATACATCAGTCATTGTTGAGGAAAGTAAGTATCTCAAAAATATTGGAGGTTCTAGGGGATTAAAACAGAAATCATGTGAAAATGAGCTTGCCACTAAAATGAGTGGCAAAAATATTACTACGGATGCCATGGATGAGATTCAGGAGCAACCCCTGTATGAATACATTGAGGTAAGTCATTGTAAATTAGGGTTTGATTTATTTCAGGGATAACTCCTGTGGGGTAGATGGATTTAGAGAGATGATTATTTTTAAGTCTGCAGACTTTCAGGATTTGTGACAGTCGAGTCTCAGTAAGCAGCACCAGCAAACCAAACTATTGCATAAAAACTTACAATACAATTTTTTTAAGGTGAAGCTACATAGGTTTAAAAACAGAATAAAAATGAAACTAAATGAACAGTAAGTGGTAGTTAGTTTTAATACGTCTTAACTCTGTGACAATCAACGGAACTGATACACAAAACAAATAAGTGCTGTGTTCACAACGACAATGACTATCATTGTCACTTGCTAACTGTATACGTTTTTGTAAGCACGTCATGTACTACTGTGCATCAATTAAATACTGACGGACTAATATTCAGTAGTGTCTCAGGTGAGTCTTGGTAGCAGAGTTTGCTAGCTATTAATTAATTGTTGGTTCTAATGCAAAAGTATGATTAAAACATAGCAAAATGAATCCCTCTATGCAAATAGAGAAAAATTATTGGTGAGCATGCAAACCAAATGGGACACTATACAGTGGTACCAAATTGAGAATCGGGGATAATTGTTTATATATTATGTGTGTGGATATATATAATATAATTATGTGCTTTAACCCTTACATTTTTGTGTTTGCTTGTTGATTGGCCCCATCTCCATATTGCACTAAACGAAATCCTTTGTTTATCGATCTTTACATGCATCATCATTATTGTTTTCCCCTTTGAATTAGGTTGTGTCTGACATATCTAAATTATTGTGGACACAATTAAGCCTTACAAGCTTAGGAGTTCATTTTCTATTTGAATTAGTGGCTAATGCATTGTTTGTCATAATTATATCCCTATTCAACAGTATTGTTCTTACATGAAAAGCCACGAAGGGTAGTCTTGTGTTTCTTTATTCAATGAACAAGTATGTGTGTGCAAGTGTAGAGTGTTAAAGCTATAACTGCTTAGCTAATGAACAGTATAATGTAAACTACTACCAAATAAACATAATTAGCTGCCTTTACACAGCTTTTTCAGCTACTGCTGTATTAAGCAAGTCACCATTTTAGGATAAGACAATAAACCATGTGACAATTCCGTTGAAATGCATGTTGTTGTTGTGCTTTTGTGTTTTAATTAAAATAGATGTGGAAAATGGTTACTATAGGATTGAAACTATTACCATGTATCATTTAAAAACTGGGTCACTTTATAAGTAGTGGGAGTGCTTTTATTAGGAACACAGATAATTTAGATGAAGCTATCAGTACTATAATCAATGGCTTTATGCAACTTCTTTTAGTATTAAATAGACTGAATAATGCCTTCTAAAACTAGGAGAACAGGATGTAAGAAATTAACTTCAGGCAAACTAAATGAATATAGTCTTATTGTTACTTTTGTATAAAGATTTGGAAAGGCAAGAATCAACACCATTCTTGAATTACTTGTGCATAATGTCTCACTCACTATTTGTGCTGAAACACATCACTAGTATGTGGACTAAAACAACTTTACAGTAATAATATTAATAATAATATTTATAGTTTCATGACAATTTTTACTATACTGTTACATATCTGTTGCTAAGAGCATTCCATTGTCTACTTTATTGTCTATTGTAATGTAGTCTTCCAAGAATGAAGAGAAAGAAATTTAAACAAGTGTGTGACTTTACAAATTTGACAATATAACATTTTTGTAGTTTGTAGTTCTAAACATTTCATAGTTTGTCATTTATGTAAAAATGATTAACATTGTAATCATGTCATATAATACATTAGTATTTTTGTATGAAATAGAAGATAATGTTTCAGAATCAAGTTAGGAAATTTCACAGTAAGTATGGGACCAATACACAAATATATATACATATAATATAGCACTTATTACATGAGTCAGAGTGTGACATGGTGAAATATTTCATGAGCAGGCTAATGAAATTTCAGGAGCCAGAGGCCAAGTGAAAAAAAAAGCCTGAAAGTGAAATTTCTAGCCACATCACTCAGCCAGTGTGTAATAAGTGGTTTATTCCACACTAGATATCTTCACTACTGTGGTTAGTACTAAGAGGCAACTCACTGGTAAAGTTGGTTCATGGGGGGGGGGGTTCCCCACACCCTTAGCTGATATTTTAGCAGCTGCTCTAACCAGGTTGAGTAGGCTACACTGGAGGAAGGTAGCTGTAAAAAAATGGGATAAGTGGCTAGTTTGGCAGGTTAATAAGGTAATGAGCTTGTGCAATACAGCTGAAATTACAAAGTGTAATAATCATGAGTTATTTCATGTGTCATATACCTAAAGATATCATTATGAAGATATCTAGGGTGGAATGAATATATATATAATTATTATATATAATATATATTGTTTAAGAAAGGTATCACTGTTGCAAAACTACAGACAGTAACTTGTGTATAGTTGCAACCAGCGTAATCTCACCAGTTATCAGGGATTTTTTTGAATTTTTACAGCTACCTTCCTCTGGTGAAGCGTACCAACTGGGTTAGAGGAGCTGCTAAAACATCAGCTGATGGGGGTGTGGTGAGCCCCTAGAGAGTTTTTACAGCCAACTTTACACCATGAGTTACCATTCCTAGTATAAACTACCGTAGTGAAGATATCTAGCATGGAATAACTGGGGCTTAGGCAGGATTATTAAAACTGGGGTTACTTAATGGCCACCCCCAAATCATGCCCAGACTACACCTATATAATGGATAAAAAATCAACAGCAATATAGTTATTGGAAACAGACTTCTATATATTTACATATCTTTCTAACACTCTATATGATTAACTATTGCTTTATTGGCACTATGGGAGAGAGGTAATAAGATAAGCCTATAGTTGTTGCTAATAATTTCATTTAGTGAGTCATGTCCAAGTTGTCTCTTTTTTGTACTGAAATAAAGTTTAAAATATTGATGATTCTGCCTCTTTGGATTTATTCCAGCCTAGTTACTGTATTAATTTCATGTATTGTCAGCGTAACATTGTATAGTTTAAGTGACAATTCTAGCAGGTTATTTTTTAACATGACAATTAATGTATAGTCATGAAATTAGAAGGCGGTCTAAATTTTTTTTGATTATTTCACTAAAAAGAGATATCACAAATTACATCAGCCCCCTGCTTTACAATGAGCAGTGAATATTATTAATTTGAAAGTTGGGGGGTTAGGGTAACCCCTGTACCCCATCTGCCTTGAATAAACCACTTATTGCACTCGTCAGAGTGATATGGCAACACTCCAAGGCTATATTTTTACTAGCCAATGGCCCGTGAAAATATAATTAGCCTCCTCGTAGAATGTTTCACGCTTATCACATTCTGACTCATCACATGTTCATACAGTTCAAAATGCATTTAATGTATTAAATCTATACTTATTGAATCAAAACACATTTTTATAAGATGATGAAGTCTAAAAACAAAAAAACAAAACAAAAAAAAAAAACAAATAAAAAGAAAAAATTCTAGTGGTGTAAATAGGTTTAATTTAGACAATTAGTAATTATTACCCTCAGACTAAATAATTCACAAAATTATTTCATAATGGGATCTCCAATAAAAATACCAGAGCTATTGCTCATTGCACATTTCCCAGTTAAGTTAAAATTTATTTTCGCTAACACGCCATAGTTATTCATATAAATCAATTTTCATCTTCAAATACTTCTCTGAAACTTCAGTATAGGCATGGATATATTAAAGAACATAGTTGCACAAATTACGACAGCATATCAGACAAATGTAAGACTAGTCATTTCTTGAATATATTTCTTTGACAAAACCAATGTAGCAATTTTTAATTAACTTGCATCAAAATCGTAATAATATGGAATGTCAAAACATAAAAATTATTATAATGTACATTGCAAATGAATTGTGTGGACTTTTTATACTATATGACAAAAAAGAAATAAAATTAATTAAACAAAGAAGCAAATTATTAAGAATTTATTCAAAATGTTCAAATAACATAAATAATAATTACATTGATTAATTGGCTGACTATTTGATTGTTTGTATGCATTATCTATCACAAAACTTCATGTGTTCTTTCTCATCCGTAATCATATTTAAATAGAATTCAGTGACTGCAGTATCTGTAGATTTTAACACAATACTTAAAAAGCTTAACATAAAGCAATAAACAGCCATGTGATTACCATAATCATTACTTGCAGCTCAAATTATTTGTGATTTTGATTTTTATATGAAATATCATCATAATATCAGACTTCACAGTGTACATGTTTTTGAAATAATAATAAAGGATAGCATTAAAGTGTTTTTAAAAAAGAGAACTTTCTGTTAGTTAATATTACCCAGTAAATGGTGACACTGAGTTGTCAGTGTAGATAGCGATAGCAGAAGTGAGCACAAGGGCAACCTTTGCCAACCATAAAAGTGCTATTCTAATTATGAATATTAGTATTAATGAGGCTTTCCAAACATTTAAGGAATATCAACTATATTAAGGCAATATTAATAATTCACCATATTTTATCTCATTTGCTTAGACAATAGGGACTTAAACATTAAAGCGCAGCTAATTTGTAAGTTTTGATACTTCATTATAACATTGTAAAATAACAAAACAATTTATTTAATCTGTAAAAGGACAACTATAATTTCAATTGCGTTGGTAGCTAACTAATAGAATTGTATGAATAAAATATTTTTTTCTATTCCATCATTTTGTACTAATAGTTAGTATAGATAACAATAATGTAGTAAAATAAATACTGCTTAATTATGAAAAGTGTGCAAGTCCAATTAACATGATTGTGGAAATGTTCAACAGACAGGACTTTCATTTCTCTGGTGAGAGTGTGGCAGTAGCATATCAAAGACTGTCAACATTTTGTATTAGGAGTTGTTTAGCATTTTGTCATAACTTAGTTGTAAAATAGTACCATGGGTGTTATGACATAATGATATGTGAAAATTGAAAGTTAAATAACCTTACACCCATAGTACTATATTATAACTAAGGTTTACTTTTCATTTAATGTAACACATCATGCTAAATTATATTGCGTGCTCACAAAAAATCAATTTTGAAGTTAAATTTGCTATTGTAAACAATACTTTGGTTTTAAAATAAAATTTGCAGTAATAAAAATTAATAACAGCACAAAAACAACTATAATATCAATGGGATATTATTTTATGTTAAAATCAAGACATTGTATTAAATATAATTTATAAATATGCTACTGTACTATTAAGATACATAGTATGTAACAAGATATAATTTCAGAACAATCTTTCTTAAATTTATCACAGAATACAGAATTACTACAATTATTATCTCTAAGGCCTAACTCATTAACGTACAGGTAACTAACTACTAGTGTTCATTAAAAAGATAGAGGATAAAGTATAATTTTAAATTGAGATAATGCTTGATGTAGTTACCTTTGTGGGTCCAGCCTCCCAGAATGAGGAAAAGAAGAGGAAGAAGAAAAAGAAGAGAAAAGAGTGAAGACTAGAGAAGATCAGAAAACAGATTATTTAGAGATTATATTGTACTGTTTAGTTGTGTTTTACGTAGATGCATGTGCAAGCTGTAATAGTAAGCTAGTATGTGTGTTTGTTTGTATTTAATTTGGGTATGTTTCGATGAACGCTATATAAAATGCCTGATGCATGTCGGGTTGCCTTCTTAGTCGTGTTCAATTCTTGGCTTAAACCCTAAGTGGTCCTTGTTGACTGAGAGGGATTGGTGAGGAGCCTAGCTTACTCTTCACATCCTGTTAAGGTCTTCGAGGTACGAGCCCGAGCTTAATCGCCCACGGAGCTAACCAGATGACCTCACCCCCCCCCACAACCTTAACTCACAAACTTTATGTAGCTTAACTAAATATAGTCTAGCTTATATACATCACCTTTTTTCTGTAGCAGCTGCATTTGTTTGTTTATATGTGTGTGCCTCCGTATATGTGTTTATTCTTTCTTATGAGATATCTGTTTAATAGTACATCATGCTGAAACCTCTATAGCTTTACAAGTCAAATTTAGTTCATTATAGTTATAACATTTTAAATACAAATATTTAACATGAAACGTAACTTGAAATCATATCTCAAAGAAAACTTTCAAGTGTCAGTAGAAAAAAGCAATTTTAGAGTTTATTATCACAACATATCAATAGTAGCCCATAGCATTCATGAAGTGGACAACTACTCATGCAAAGACAAGAAATTTGTGTTAAAAAATATCAACTATATTGATGACTCAGCTAATGATTTTTTCCTTCAATTTTCCATTGGGTGTTTTTTTTGTTATGCTATAATCTTAAACCTTCTATTAAATAATATTCCATAGATGACTGATTTCTATACTGTGTAAAGGTTCTTATTATAGCAAGTGTGCACGTTCTCTTTCCCTCAAGCCTGCCCTCATCCTTTATTATAACCTCAATGCTCCTACCAATTGTTATCCTTGCTTAGAACTTGTTACCTGGTTTCATCAATGATTATTAGCTACAAACAGAAATACATATGTACAATTTGCTTATAATCTGGTGGATGGTGAGAAGCAGACACTGGACAATGTAATCCCAAATGTGCAACCATACGACAGAACTAAAGTACTGACGTTGTTTATAAAAATTAACTTTCACAATGTAGCGTGACAATATAAACAATCAAATTTCTACAATATTAGCAAGATAGACTCCATCAGTAGGTACTCCAACGATGAAGCCATAGTCTCGTTAACCAACTGGTGTCACACCCCTTTAGGCGTTGAGAACTGTTGGGAGAGTAAAGAAGCCCTACTCATCCTCCTTGATAAAAATCTACACGAGGTGCGCGGGCTAGAAGAAGGTGGGCGGGGCGGCATTATTATGAGCGGGCATTAATGAACAATGTCTAGGGGAGACAATATTCGTGGGGGTGGGGGTAGTCTCGCGTGCCAAACCCTTTACCCTTTTCGGGAGGGCCAGACTAGGGTAGGAGGTGGGGGAACACACCGTCCTCTCGATTTTCTCGCTCGA
>WLWD01004770.1_pt1 | contig 24871 bp, 21 predicted proteins | sample 6712731 | NCBI WGS metagenome assembly WLWD01 (sample SAMN12718690, study PRJNA576275) | sponge metagenome | isolation source: marine sponge | host: Mycale hentscheli | place: New Zealand: South Island, Marlborough, Capsize Point | collected 2014-11-01 | reverse complement strand
TAAGTTTTTGTTATAGCATTGCAGCAACAGAATAGAAATAATAAATGTGAATAATCAAGCTATATAGGTTGATGTTGCTATTTATGGAGTCTTGTAGTTGGAGTCTGCAGACCTGGAGACTCCTGGGACTATTTTTGTGAAGACACTAGAAGAATCAGCAAGTCTCTGACTGGACAAAGGTTTCAGTGATGATGAGGACTTCTGTCACACTGCAACAAGAGAAGTAACACATTTTGAAAGTCCATCATTTTTGTTCATTTATTTAAAGAGATTCCTATTGTTCATTTGTTCCAAAATAGGCAACAAGCTGGCTGCAAGACAAATATAATCCTAAACTTAGCTAGCTAGTGAACTAACAAACCAAGCTAGTTGATCATTTCTAAAAGAGTGACTGTATTATAGTTACCATGACTTACTGTAACTATCAAACTGTTGGAAACAGAAGAAAAGAAAAAAAAGAAGCACAAAACGGCCTGCAAAATTATGTCTATACGCATCTAGTGTATTTAAAGCTATACCTGTCTAGTACTCTTACACAATGTAGGGTCTAAACTGAGTAAGGCCTCCCCCATGAAGTAAGCGGCCCCAACTATAACTTACTGCCGTTCAGCTGATCGCCACCATTTTCCAAGCATAACAGTCTTACGTAACCCGTAACGCGGACTTCCGGTTAGATTACGGAATTCAACGTTACTGTATAACATGTTATATTGGCGGGTAAAATATTTGGCTATTCCATTCTGGAGTACATATTGGCGGGTAAATATTTTGGCTTTAATTTATTTTCCAAAACGAAATATTTTTTTTACATTGGTAACAGCAAAACACATAAAATTATAGTTCAAAGATACAGTAGTAAAATACTTTAAGTTTCCATGTTCAAATAAGATGTTATACAGCTTTATCAAAACCAGTTTTGATCAGGCCTTCTTGCATTTTCAGCTTGAAAATTACATCCATCAGCCAGTTCGCATGAATGGGCTTCAGAAGAGAAATTCGAAGGTCTATTTTCATTTCCTGTATGTTTACTCCAGCTTCTAATTCTTCCTTGACCTTTCTAGCATACCAAGAAGAAAAACATGACCGTAGTTCCTTCTTAAAAAAACCATTTACAGTAACGTCTAGAGGCTGAAGTTCCCCTGTACAACCTGCAGGCACAAAAATATACTTGATGTTATTAGATGAAAGACGATTTAGCACACTTTGACACCTATGTGCTGCAAAAACGTCAAAAATCGCAACTGCTGGAAAATTAGGCGAGAGTTCCAAAGATGTTCGAACATCTTGGACATATGGTAGAATGATTTGGTCCACATATTCGATCATTGTTTCCTCTGTTGACCAATGGTTCTGACTATGAGTAATGTTCCAACCATCTGGAAAGGACACTGAAGGATGGCAGCGTGAAGTTCGTCCAGCATAAATAAGCTGTGGATGTAAGAGCTTTCCACTGAGTGTACAAGCCAAGAGCACAGTCATTTCTCATTTATCCTCAAGCCCAATGATAGGGACTTGTTTTGATCCCTCCTTCGCCAAAGTCCATTCACTCACAGGCACGTAATTAGCGTTAGTCTGATCAAAATTAATTATTAATTGAGGTGGAACAAGCAGATCATCATCACCTTTACAGGCCTCACTTACACGATGTGTAAACTCTGTTTTAATCTCTTCAAAATTTGCAGGAATCTTTCTGGCAGCCTTTGTCCCCTTCCTACGAACATAACCTAGCCGCCCAAGAAAAGATTGAGCCCAAGATCTTTCAATTTCAATGTCACCACCATGTTCTTTAAGTCGAGCATGGGCCAAATGACTTCGAATACCTCTTGCAGCAGCTATAACAATAGAGCGGTTGATGATTCCACCAGCAAGTCTCAGGTGATGAACATATTCCTTCACTATATCATCATACTCACCAAGTTTCAATGGTCTCCCTCTCAAACTATGTGGCAATTTCTTTATCTGTTCTTAAAATTTTACTTTATCCAACTGTTTCAGGTAAGCCTTCTTCATATTCCTTACAGAGCTTTCAGGAATAGCACTGCCCAACTCCCCAGAAAATTTTGTAACAGCCTTTTTGTTCCCATTTTCTGCTGCATATCTTCCAATCCTTGCTCTTATTTCATCAGAGTAGGTCTGATAGGTGCATTTTCTCTTTTTTTTTTGGCTCCAGTGGTTGCAGAGAGTACCCTTGCCACAGACTTGTTGGCTGCCTCCTCTATCTGTGATCTAGGCCTGGGGAGTAGTGGCTGGTTGGTGGTCTTTTTTAAGTAACTGTACAGAGACATGCTATAACTACAGGAAATGACCACATGGAGGTCAAAGGTTATAAAAACTACTTAGCGGAACAATAACTTAGCGGGCTTCCTGGAATCGCTAAATTTGCCAAATTAATTCCCCAGCCAATAAATAGTGTTATACAGTAACTCGCGAGAAATTGAATAAGAAGTTTTAATCGCAGTTTTCTCGAAACAACTGTGCTCAAGTTGGTCAGATTGTTGCTCGTATATTTAGTAAACCAAGCAGCGCCGGCCTATAAACTTGGTATCAAAATACTCCATAAGAAGTGCTCTTCACAGTGGTATGAATAACTCATTTTTCATTTTTTTACGGAAATGGTCCCTTTTCCTAGGCACTGTCACATATTCTGTTTTTTTTTTAATTGATGATAAGGTAATACGGTTTTGTTAATTGCAGAAATTGCAAAAGAGAAAAAGCGTGTTCATGAAAAGAAGCTATGGTGAAGAGGACCGGAAGAAGTGGGCTTCAGTGCTGAATGCAGATTGTGTTTCTAGCGAAGAAAGTGGAGAAGACTATGAACTCTATGTAAAGCCACTTCTGTGGAGGTCTTTACTGGTGGAGTTCTTTTTGGACCTCGATGATCAATTCCAGCGAACAAAGTCCTCCCAAGCCAAGAGGCAAACCAAAACTAGAATTTTTAGTGAGGTCCCTTCGAAGAGGCCTGCTCCATCAGACTTGCCCAGTTGGGCTACGAATTAATTTTTTACATTTCCTCATAAACTATTATATTCATTAATTTTATTAAATTTATTTTATCTGACAACTACCTGAAATGCTTAGTAAAATGCAACCGAAATCTAGTATCTAAAATTCCACATTATCCTATAATAATTGTGCTCCTGAAACTCTACACAAAATGCCATATGATTCTAAAATGTCATGTACCTATTCTAAAATATCATGTACCTATAATTCTACACATAATGCTACATGATTCTAAAATATCATGTACCTATAATTCTACACATAATGCTACACGATTCTAAAATATCATGTACCTATAATGGAGAAAGAGCTTGATTAATAGATACTAAAACATCTATATCCTGCCAGTTGGGTACTAAATGTGTTGTCTTCCTATCTGCACTCAAAACTGTACGGATAGCCTCTTCTTGTTCCAATACTCGTGATATCATCTTGGCAGAAGACCCCCATCGAGTTGGACAATCCTACACACATATAAAGGATATTATAATAGTAGTTATTCTCTATTTAAACAGCCAATATAATTTTATTAAAACTTAACCCGTTTCAACTTCTTGCAAAAGTCCTCCTCAGGCAAGAAGTCAAAATGTCGGGTTACATTTTAATAAAATTATATTGGCTGTTCAAACAGAGAATAACTACTATTATTGTTACTATTTTTTCTGAGAATGACTGAATTATTGAAAGGATGTAATATAACTCACCGCAACAAGAGAATGCTGCTTTAATCCTAAAGTAATCTGGGCTTTCTTAAATTCTCTTTTTCTTTTCCAGCTTTGAGAAAATGCTGAAACAACTTTATGACACACACCAACAGCTCTGCTACATCAATGATCATTTTTAATGGCATTAGTGATAGCAAGATGCAAGTTATGGCCAAAGCATGAAAGCCGTAACCACTTCAGACGTCCAGTTGCATTAATAATATTTGTTCCATTATCAGTAGTTAGGCAAACTTGACTGTTTCTTGATAAGCTCCAAGCATCTAGAGTAGCTTCCATTGCTTCTGCAATATTTTCTCCCGTGTGATCCTGTGGCAGAAACTGTGTATGGAGGCACCTAGTTTTAAGTTTCCAGCAGTCATCTATAAAGTGAATGGTGTAGCTCATGTATGGAACCATACCATGACTGGACCAGAGATCTGTGGTACTGGAAAAATATGAAATAGTGCTCAGTTCTCCCTTAACCTTGTCTACTGTGGCAGAGTATAATTGAGGAATTGCAGTTTTGGAAAAGTAGGACCTTGATGGAACTTCATATCGGCTGTCAAGAGTTTTCATCAGTCTCCGAAAGCCACTTTTTTCAACCATATAAATAGCATGGCTATCCTTGCAAATGAAGTAAGTGATTGCATTGGTAATATCTTTCCACCTTTTACTGCTCCTGTCGTACTTCAGTGTCTCCTGAATGGTACTCTGTCCAACTTGTAAAGACTGAGGCGTTCTGGATTTCGGAGGCCGTTGCTGTACCTTTGCGTTCATAGCTTGCTTTACCTGCACATGAAGCGAAGGATGGTGAGTCCTCAGGTGAGTTAACAAGTTAGAAGTATTGCCGTTTTTCGCCGCTACCCGTTGAAAGCATGACCGGCAAATGGCTACATTGACTTCGACTGGTCGCCCGTTCCTCCCTTTTTCTAGCCCGAAATATTCCCACAGTACGCTTTTCCCACCGGGCTTATCCATGATTTGAAATGGCTGCGATGTCGACGGAGATGAAGGTGATTCGCTGCTAGCTGAAGATCCACAAGAAGTAGCCATCGTTCGTAAAATGAAGTGCGGAATAGAATACGGTAAGTTTCCGCGTGTTATTCAGACAACGCTTCTATCGATCTTTACCAGTTCGCGGGCTATGATCCAAATAATCGGTTTAGCAATACCGAAAGTACCGGTTTCAATACCGTGCCCTGTATCGCGGTGCAACTATGATACCGGTATATTGACCACCTCTAATATGACATTACCACCACATTTCAACCACAAATACTATAGCAGGAAATTCAGCTTTTTTCCCTGTGTTAATTTCATCAGATTAGCCATTGATTGATTGTTACTCTAGTATATTGTATTCACCTTCAAATACTTGATTTTTTGATTTTCATAATAAAAATGGACAAGGTTAATGATTTACTTTGTTTGCAGCACACTATTGTCCAAGTTATCCTAGCTACACAAAGCTTACAGAATACCACACAAATATGGGTATCATATATACAGTATATTTATGGGCTGCATTTAAGGGGGACGTAAGGGGCCTTTGCCCTCCTACAGATCCTTCAGTGCTTAAATTATGTATGACTTAGCCAGTAACATGTAGCCAAATAGGACTGCACTATCTTCACCCTTTCGTTCCGGTTCCCGCTTAGAAGCGGGTGAAGACCGGTTGGCTTCTCCGAATTTTTAAAAATAGTTACTTTATAGCTAGAACCTTCAGATTGCATACACAGGTGCCCAAAGCATTGGAGAAGCATCTAAAATAGCTTTCAGCCAGGACTGCTTCGACAGTACCTCACAGCAGTTGCGTTTATTTCTTCTTCGGCAACAAAAAAAAAACATCGGCTCTCCGTCGAATTTAAAAAAAGTTACCTTCTTCACAGCAGCTTCATTTATGGATCCAGTCATCTCCAGAGCTTTGTAGAAGCAGCAAAAAATTGCTTGAGCCCAGTAGCCTTCCGTAATGCTTATTACATCATAGGAAGAAAGTGAGCGTGTCGTGTGATCCAGGTAACTATGCAAAAAAATTTTTTTTTTTGAAGTCAGTTTGGAAATATGGCGTCTACCAGTTACTGCTGTGGTGGAAAATACTTATTTATAGCTATATTGAGATAGAGAAAGCTGTTTAGCTATAATATATATATTTCATTGAGTTTTGAGATTTAAAAGTGGGTTGTGTGGTTTTTTGAACAATTTCAAATTTTCAAAAAAATTTAATTTTTTTTGCCACATGTACTACTGGGACCAGATGTGTATGCAGTCACCGACCCCGATTGTGAAGAGGACGCAAATGAGGCAAAAGGAGCAGAGTCTTCCTGTGATGAAGGAGAAGATGCCGGACCTGGCGAAGTACACTCGGAGCCCAAACCCCCCCCACCCCAAACAAAAATCCTGTATGAAACCGCATACAATACATCATTAAATTGCAATTATATAGGATCATGTGTTGTTTGTATTACAAATATCTTAGTTGTTTGTGTTTTTGTGTATATGAAATTGTTTTGTAGTGGAGCTCGACGTCCGATGGCATATGTTCCTTGTGGACACTCATAGATGTCTCCTACATGATCACAATCAGCACCAAACACAACAAACAACATATTTTATTGTTGAACTAATATAATACACTCAATCCTCCCAGATCCGGGCACCTTGTGACCGGGACCTGCCCGTATCTCAGATTTGCCCGTAACTGGGAACACCTTATTAAAACTTTAAATAAATATTTGTTTAATTGGTTTTAGTGATGATGTTATGTTTTAAATGTAAGATAAGGTTTATAATATAAAATAGACTATATAATTATGTTGTAACTTCATTTGTTTTGACTGCAATATGAAAGGAGGCTAGTTTGCTTGAGTGACTGACTTCTGATCCTGGAAGCTTCATCGCACCACTTCGTAACCAGTAGGAGGTGATTAGGGTCTGCATGTTGTTGTTCAAGCCAGCGACGTGTGACTTCAAGGGCCTGAAATGCTTCACTTGCACTAACATTGGACTCATTTACGATTTCCTCATCTGAACTTTCTTCATTTCTTTCATTACTGTCATCTATCATATCCGCCACAATCTCATCATCATCCATAATTTGATGTCCAGGGCCACTAATATCTGCTTCCATCCAATGAGTGATATCATCAATGTCTTGTCCAAGCTGAGTAGCAATTTCAGTGACCTCAGTACTAAATGATTCTGTAGTGTCATCTTCTTTGATTCTGATCACAATCTGAGCCGCACACCGGAAGCAACTTCTTCCATGCTTTTCCAAGACTGTCTGAAGAAGCTTCATCCCAAGCGGAAGCAATCCAATAGACCACATGTTTCATATTTATGCCCTTCAAAATTTCAGGAACAGACTTATTTTCTGATTCATTTTCTAATATCATATGTGATAGCAATTTCCTTTTATATCGGCGTTTACATGGGTCAAGGACACCCTGATCCATAGGCTGTATTGCTGCTGTGGTATTGGGTGGCAAGAACATAGTCTTTATCATTCCATCATCAGACTGCAAGGTTTCTGCAGAGGGATGAGATGGTGCATTGTCCAGCAATAAAAGAATTTTTTTCTCCAACCCCTGTGCCTCACAAAATTTTGTAACTAAGGGCACGAACTCCCGGTGGAACCATTGTCCAAATATCTCGCAATTCATCCATGACTTCTTCTGTGAATAGTAACTCACTGGTAAGCTTGTCATGTCCATATGTTTAAAGCATCTCGGCTTTGCGCTTTTATTAATTAAAACTACAGGCAAACCATAGCTACCAGATGCATTAGAGCAACCCAAAATAGTTACTCTATCCTTGGCTTTTTTGAAGTTGGCTGCTCTGGCTGCACCAGAGTGTAATGAATGTGAAGGTGTCATTCTCCACCAGAGACCTGTCTCGTCAGCATTAAAAATCTGATCTCGACTATAGCCTTCCTTTTCAATTACATTCTTAAGCTCTTCACATAATGGCTCAATAGCAGAAATATCAGCAGATAATAGTTCTCCTTAAAAAAATAAAACGGTAATGCTCTATTCCGCGGTGGAAGATTAGATTTTTCCGCGCGCGTCCAAACAATTCAGGAACGAAAGGGTTAAAAAGTAGTGTAACTCATGGTAATCAATGATTAACACATTGCCCCTTCTAAATTTGTGAAATCGTAATTTCACCCCTCTGAGCTATGTTGTCTATATGCAACCCTGTATATATATATATATATGTGTGACAGTCTATGGGAAAAGGGGGCACTTCACGCAAAAATTGAAATTGAGATATAGGCTCCAGAAAAGTCGTAGGAAAAATTCTTTCTCCTATTTCTGTTTTTTGCAGAATTAGTCTTAGTGACCCTTACTCTAAGTCTACGCCAAATTTCAAATGCCGAAACAACTTAAAAGACCCCAAGCGTGCCGTGGAAAGACAAGCTACTTTTTATTCTCTTTCGTTCGCGAAGTACAATAAACGGGGAATGGGCGGAGTTTCAAACAAGCTGTTAAAAAAACCGGCATAGCTTTGAGAATAGTGCATGCAATCTACAGCTTACCTCTGGTTGAAAGTTTACCACTACATGGAGTAGAGTAGCCAAGGATTCCGACAAGACAGGCTGTGAGACGCTCTGAAAGCTAAAATGAACTCTACGCAAACTTCGTTAGTCGCCGTTAAAAAGCGGCTGTACGATTTAATTGTGTATGCGGAGTACGCCGTTAAGTATACGGAAACATTAATTATACCGGAAGTGGAAATTCAATTCATGTTTTCTCGATTTCTAGTTCAATTGCTTTGCTGAATACAGCCCAGTTCAACTGCCAGTTTCTCTGCGCGTCGAAGGTTTTACCCTCCAGTATTTTAGCACTAAGTTGAGATAAATTGTAGCTTTTTATTAGCATAAAAAACTCAATTTTTTTTGTTTGAGTGAAGTGCCCCCTTTTCCTTAAGACTGTCACATATATATATATTAATATACACACATGTAAACTATGTGCTAGGGCATTATCCTTATCTCTATGGGAAAAGGATGGGATTGGTTTTCTGAGGCTTGTTGAAAAGAGTTATTTTTAAATATCTGAGATGATAAGCCATAACCACTATTGATTGCTCAAGAAATAGTAGAACAGACTCACTAAATGTAAAATAAAGCCTTTCTTCGTGCAGACTCCCTCACAATAATAGTTGTATTACAAGTGTCTTTTATAACCCTTGTAGCTTAATGAGGCAAGGCTGGTGTGCCCTCTGTGTCCCTACTACCACACCGCCAACCTCAATATGAAATTAAGGGACTACATGTGTTCAGGTCCGTCAGTAGGACTGAACAAGGTCACAGCTCTAGCAAGCAAGATCCTACATGCGGGACTACAACAACAACAAACACTTTAGCTTACGAACATTACCAATGGTCGTCACCCTCATTAATCATATAACAATATTCATGCACATGTAAACCACTGAGTTTTGTGTCATTCCATTTACTTATAATGTTGTTGTCCAATTGCGTCGTCTTGGTCAATGAGTTTAAAACCTGAACTTCATAATACATCTTGGGGAGCGCGAGCTTTTGGGGTTTGGTGCAAGGCTGCAATTGCCCTAGGTGACAGCGGCTGCGCGCCTTACTATTCCACTCCGCCATCAGGGTCTCATTGAACTGGTCCTTCGAACTTTGAAAGGAAGCCACACCCACGAGCTCGGGAATTTACGCCTCCCGAACATTGGTCCTTCGAGCCGGATACGTTTGATCAGTTCGATCTCAGAACGGTGAGAAGACCGGTGACTCTAGCTCTGTTGGGACTGTCGAAGAACATCTGTGAGTAGCAAAGTCACAGAAGCCAGACTCCATCGCCAACCCGATCGCCACGCAGCATCTTCACTTCGCGACGACGAGGTTCTCTCTCAGGCAATACCACTTGTCGAGGTGAACCAGCGTTTCGAATTCGACGAGGCTCTCTTGCAAGCTTTGCACCCACCTTGTTTGTGAGTTAGCCAGCGATCCTTCAGAAAGGAACCAACAGTTCATCATCAATAATCAACACATCAAAAGTGCCAGGAGAAAAGTCACAGCTACCACTCAACTCAATCCAAGACCCGGTCACTCACACAGCAGGAAATGGACGATCTACATACCATCATGGACATCACATCCCTTGAAACAGCCAAGGTCAGACGATCCGCTCGCAAAGGTAGACTGACAAGGCTTAGCAACAAGCTAACAGACTTCGAAGCTGCGCCGTTGAATGAGCTCCAAGCCACACTCTTGGCACGTCTCCGAGACGACCTGGTCAAGGAGACCAAGCTTTACAATGCCCTTCAAACCAAGGTAGAGCAGCTACTTGAAGCAAAGCAAGGTATCACCGAAGATGATCTCACAAAGAAAATCGACGGAGGTATCATGGTCGGTGAGGCACACTCAGAGATTGTCCTCAGAGCCGACACACTCAAACAAACCCTCAACTATTACTTGGATGCTCAACTTATACAACAAGAGGTTGACACCCTCATGGATCACTCAGATCCCTCAGCCGGAGAGTTTGAGAAAGACTGTTCCAGGATACAAAGGAAAATCTCGACTTTTCTTCAACAGACAGCTTCATTCCATGCTCCAACCGTTGTAGACTCTCGTCGCCTATTCGAGAATTACCTAGTTGACATCGCAGTCAAGCTCAAAGAAGGTCGATCGAAGAGACGAGAACGCAAGGTGGACATGGATGCCTCAATCACAGAAAGACCAAAGCCCTCATGGGGCAGCAAGCTGAGACTAGATCTGCCAACATTTTCTGGTCATCCACTCGAATGGCATCACTTCTGTGAGCTCTTCACTTCAGCTCTCGACAGGGCTGGAGAGGAGTTCTCAGAAAGGGAAAAGGCATGCTTCCTCCTTAAAGCCATGCAGGGGAGTGAGGCAGAACAAATTGTAAAGTCTCATGCTACAGCTGAGTCAGGATACACCAAGGCACTCCAAACCCTCAAGCAAAGGTATGGATCTGCCAAGAAGGTAAATCCCCGACATCTCTCAATTCATTCGTCGCCAACAGGGTTCGAAACATCCATCAGCTGATCCCTCAAGCTCAATGGCGTCATGTGTCTTCGGCATTCAACCCTGCGGACATGTTGAGCAGAGGACTTACAGCCACGGATCTGATCAGCTCAGACTTATGGTGGAAAGGTCCACCTTGGATCAACCTTCCACCTCAACAGTGGCCGACGCCACAATTCAGTGCTCCCAAGGACTTACCTGAAGTCAAATCAGTAATCCTTGCAGCTCCTACCACAACAGAGGAGAAAATATGGGACCGTTTCTCCAACTTCAACCACATGATCCGGATTCTCTCCTGGTGTCGTCGCTATCTCCACAACCTCCGACGTTCACCAGAAGCAAGATGCAAATCACCACACCTTCAAGCAGGAGAATGTCACAAGACAAGGAACCACCTCATCCTTCTGTCTCAACAAGAGTTCTTTTCAGATGCAGTCAAAGCAGCAGCTCGAGACAAGCCTCTCCCAAAAGGACATGCTCTCCAGAAGTACAAGGTCTTCAAGGATAAAGATGGATCAATACTGCTCTCAACTAGAGTCAGGGACTTCAGGGATTGCACACAGCCGAGGAAGCTCATCCCATTGTCCATTCGTTCATCTCTCACAAGACTGTTGCTCCAGACTCTCCACATTTGCTATCTGCATCCAGGAACGAACAACCTTCTCTCCATCGTCAATCACAACTACTACATACCTGGAGTGAAGAACTTCCTCAAAGGTCTGAGCAGGAGATGTCCTCGGTGTCAGCAAGCTTACGACAGAGGAGTACAGCAGTCACCGGGACTTCTCCCATCCTCCAGAACAACGCCAGCTCCACCCTTCTCACTAACTGGAGTTGACTATGCGGGACCGTTCATCACCAGAAAGGGTCATACCCGCAAACCAGTACTAGTCAAAGCCTATGCACGCCTCTTCATTTGCCTTACCACCAAGGTAATCCACATCGAGCTCTGTCATGATCTCTCCACAGAGGAGTTCATGGCAGCCCTTCGGAGATTTTGTGCCAGACGAGGGACTCCCAGCAAGATTCATTCGGACAATGGGACTAACTTCGTCGGCGCCCGGAACGAGTTTCACAAGATCAGACAGATGCTCCAGTCATCTCAAGATGCCATCTCCCACTTCACCTGCCAGAACCACATCCAGTGGAGCTTCATCCCTCCCAGGACTCCACATATGGGGGGGGAAGCGGCCGTGAAGCAGATGAAGCTACTCATGAGGAAGCACCTCCAAGCTCAATTGCTCAGAACGGACGAGCTCTCCTCCATACTTGTAGAAATTGAGGCCATCCTCAACTCGAGACCTCTGAATCCCATCGAGTCTACAGATCCAGATGCCACAGCATTGACCCCGGGACATTTCCTCATTGGTCGGCCTCTGGTTGCTCCTCCTCCTACTTCCGTCACTCCACACAGGATCTCGACACTGAGACGTTGGCAGCTGACTCAACGCCTAACACAGAACTTCTGGCATGATTGGAAGAAGCATTATCTTCAGTCAATACAGAGGGCCCACAGCAACAAAAGAAGAAACCATGACTTCAAGGTTGGAGACGTCGTCTTTCTACGGGACGAGACTCTGGCTTATCGACAGTGGCCCTTAGCAAGAATATCTGCAGTCTACCCAGGGACCGATGGCGTCACCAGAGTGGTGGATGTACTGTGTCAAGGCAAGACATCTCGTCGGAGCACCATCCATCTCATACCCTTCGTCGAGGATGAGAAAAGTTCAGAAGACTCTACCAACGAGCAGGGCTCTACCCCTCCCCCCCCCAGTATGTTCAGGTCCGTCAGGAGGACTGAACAAGGTCACAACTCAAGCAAGCAAGATCCTACATGCGGGACTACAACAACAACAAACACTTTAGCTTACGAACATTACTAATGGTCGTCACCCTCATTAATTATATAACAATATTCATGCACACGTAAACCACTGAGTTTTGTGTCATTCCATTTACTTATAATGTTGTTGTCCAATTGCGTCGTCTTGGTCAATGAGTTTAAAACCTGAACTTCATAATACATCTTGGGGAGCGCGAGCTTTTGGGGTTTGGTGCAAGGCTGCAATTGCCCTAGGTGACAGCGGCTGCGCGCCTTACTATTCCACTCCGCCATCAGGGTCTCATTGAAGTGGTCCTTCGAACTTTGAAAGGAAGCCACACCCACGAGCTCGGGAATTTACGCCTCCCGAACAACATGCAACATATTAGAGAATGTCACACCTAGTCACCTTCATTTGAAATCACATGTGGAATGACTGGATGCCCAAAACGGTTTAAAAAATTTAGAAGCTTCAAGTCCCAAGTATATGACTGGCATGGTGGGGATCCTAACGTGTCCAATACCTCCACTACTCCATCCCATTCCTTAACGCAACTGGAACCTGAAACTGTTCATGAAAGTGAAATGATTGCTGCAACTGATTCGAGTGATTTCGACACCATTCCTGTTGCTGAAACAGATACAATACCAGAAATTCAAACAGAAATCACAGAAGACAATAGAAATGGTAAGCACTATTTAGATAATATATTAATAGTAAAGACACTTGAACATAAGCAGCTGCAATTTGAAACAACAGGTAAGTGTTGAAAAAAAGGGGGGAGAGGGGGGAGGGAGAGAGAATGAAAATAACAATAATCAAAACAAACAAACAATAATCAAAACAAATAAACACACAGCATAAACTCAAATTACATCACTTGGATACATGCCTTTCTGTGTGATGACAGTCAAAGCAGTGAGCTACTGCAGGGTTTATTTCAGGGGGGCAAGGGGGGTTGCTCTTGTCCCCCCCTTAGATTGTGAATATTCCAGACCCAAAGGAATATTGTAATTTTTCCCTAATAAATATACAATTTCCCCTCCCCCTTTCAAGTTAAGGCCATGCCCATTTCCCCCCCCCCCCCCCCCCACACCCTTGGGAACAATTCTGAAATAAACCCTGTACTGAATGATACACTTAATAATATTATTCACATTTAGATACCCGGTCTCGAAGTACAATAAACGGGGGATGGGCAGAGTTTCAAAGAAGCAGCTAAAAACACGGCATAGCTTTGAGACTATTGCATGCACTCTACAGCTTACCGCTGCCTGAAAGTTTACCGCTACAGTGAATAGAGTAGCCAAGGATTCCGACAAGACTGGCCGTCAGACGCTTTGAAAGCTAAAAAGAATTCTACGCAAACTTCGTTAGTCGCCGTTAAAAAGCGGCTGTACGATTTAATTGTGTATGCGGAGTACGCCGTTAAGTACGGAAACGTTAATTATACCGGAAGTGGAAATTCAATTTATTTTTTTTCGATTTCTAGTTCAATTGCTTTGCTGAATACAGCCCAGTTCAACTGCCAGTTTCTCTGCACGTCGAAGGTTTTACCCTCCAGTATTTTAGCACTAAGTTGAGATAAATTGATTAGCATAAAAAACTCAATTTTTTTGGTTTGCTCCATAAGGTCCTTTACCTAGACCCACTCACATATTTAGCAAAATCACAGCTATATGTGACCGTCTATGGGAAAATCGGGCACAACGCGGCATGCGTAGACGTCGCAAAAAGATCGATTTAGTTCTTAAAATTGTATTAACCAATTACGCGCGAATAAAAATTTTAATTGCGCCTTACGTAATGCGGTCACGGGCGCACGCGAGACACAGAGGATTGATTGCTGGGAGGGTGATACTAAGCGAGAGAAAGAAGACGAACGTTTGAAGATTGCCTCGGGGACAGTATTATCGAACGATAGAGTACGCTCTAGGCTATTGGGAAAGCATAAATTCGACGCTAAGGAGCTGTTCCCTACTGAAAAATAACAAAGTACTCGCACCGTTTGGCAAAAACATTTATGGCATCACACTGAGGCTCTTAGTAAGCACACTAGTAAGGTTGGAAGTATGGTTTCATGGCTGAAGCAGTTTGCTACTTGATCATAGAGGTAAGATAAAGTGTTTTTGCACGCATCTGTCTTACATTCAGGAAGAATTTGTTGATATTTATTTAGGGTGTGTTTTATTTTGAACTTAGCAATCTGTTATAAATTTTGTGAACAGAGAAGCTTTTTATGGCTTTTGTGCATGAAAACAGGTACATCACAAATAAATGATAGAATATTTTAGTGTATTCAGTTTGGTACTCCAAGGTGTCTTTACTTTTGATGTGCTGGTAGGCTGCATTGTTGACGGAATAGTTAGTCATCTTACTATCAAGTGCAACTGGTCATAGCATAATAGAAGTATATGTCAGAGGGCTCCCTGCAGTCTCACCTGTTGTATAACAAGATTTATTTTTACTTATTGTTATAAAGAATGTGGTTAAAATTCCTGTAGAAATCGCTATTTTTCAGAATCATCAATTCCATTCTCTCGTCAGAGTCCTTGACCATCTAGCAACTACTGCAGTCACTACACCCATCAGTACTGAAGTCATTCTTGCTGTCATCAAACTCCTCGTCACTACCATCAGAGTTACTGCCATCCTGGTTTGTCACTGCCATGCTGTGCCAGGTCAAGAATAACGTCTTCATCACTAGGATGCTGAAGTGCCAGTGTTCCACTTGCCAAGATAGCTTTCTACTTGTTTTATCATGAGCAGTTATAGCTGAAGTAATATTGGTTTCTAAAAAATTATTCTGTTACCTTTATTATTTTATGAAATATAATTTCAATTTATACTTTATCAGAAAGAAGTCTTATTGTTGTGACAAAATTTACTCAACATTTTCTTATGGCAGTCTATCATAGGTGCCAACTGTCCCGGATCATCCGGGACAGTCCCGGATTTATCACTCTGTCACGGAGTCCCGGAAAGTGCAATGGTATGTCCCGGAAGCCTGCAGGTTGAGTTGGCCGCAAGAAAAACTTGAATAACTTTAGAACGGAAGCAGCTACGCATCCGGGGTTAGCTCCATTAAGAATTTTGTAAACAATGGCTTCTTCTCAGATTGCTGCGTTTCTAGCTTTGTGTCGCGATTAGCTTAGGTTGCGAGTGTGGAAACAGGATAGACAGAGTGCCCTGTTGTCACAGAGGGTACAGGACCACCTGATTGGATGTAGGTAAGATTATTTGTCTCTGTTCAATATCAACTGCCGTATAGCAAATATCACAGTGATTATAGCTATCATTTAGCTAGCAACTTGTAATACAGCCACACTTAAGCTGTTTGCTGTTAAATTGTGTGCTTGTCAAAGCCGTGTTTATGCCAATTCCTTTTCTTCACTACTGTAGATGCCGTTTATAGTAAGGATTAGGACCAACTCAGGCAGCACTCCACCTTCAACTCGGATCACAATTTTATCATTTTCATCAATTTTTATATACATAAGTAAATGAAACAATTGATTAATTTTATTTAACAAGAAAGTCTAGTAGCTTTAGCTACAAGTTAACAGTGCTGTACTGCTGAATCCTGTGAATATCAGAATATTTCTTGGGACACAGTAGGTAGAATCGACTGATTTTAATCCTGTCTCTTCAGAAGAAAGCCTCACCAGTTTGCGTTTTCCATCTGCTGGACATTATCTGCTCAACTTGGACATACTATAGTGAAGTAGTATGCCCTTGGTTATTTACTTATAGCTGTGCTAGCCAGCTGGCTGTCTAGACCTAATCAAAGCTACTAGTAATCACACTAACTATAAACATGCCACAAGTAAAAGCTAGCTCTGCTACAGCAAAATTGCTTTTATTTTAATGGTGAAGAAGAAGAACAGCTATTGTAATTTTAAACTTTTGCATAGATGATGTCATTAAAAATTATGTCATTGTGGGTGTGTTATTTGGGTGTGGCCAGGGTGTGGTTTTTGTCCCTGAAATAGATTCTGGAAAGTTGGCACCTATGGTCTATGTATTTTATAAGCCTAAAATATACTTACAACAATATAGAATCGTCTGCAATTGTGATTGGTTGCGTCCTTGACTCCACAAAGCTGTAGGGCGAAATGGACGCGAAGACGCATTTTCGCGTCATCCGCGGTTATCGATTTTTCTTAATTGACGCATTTTCGCGTCCTTCGGCATTAATCGGTTAAATAAGCCTAACGAAGGGAACGGGGGAATGGCTAAAGCTACGGCGATAAAACTTGGAGAGCTTAATATCTGCTTGCCGAGGAGTGTGTAAGTGCAAAAAAAAATTTTTTCGTCGGGGCCGCGCTGTGCCCGATTTTCCTGTAGACGTTCACATATAATGTGTGTGACTCTGATGAAGGTACAACTGAGCTTGAATCATCTAGCATGGAAGAAACGACTTTACCTGAAGATAATTTGCAGCATCTTGCTAGGCGGTCTGCATTATTTTTATTAGAAATAAAGGAGAAATACAGACTAACTCAGGTGGCAGTTCAAGGAATGATAGAAGGAATTACAAATTTAATACAGGTACCTATTATTTCATAAGTATGATTGCACTTACATGAAACCGCAACAATAATTTTGTGGCTGCATTGTACGGCTCAGAAGTGAAGGAGAGGCTGAATAAAGTGGGAGTAGTAGAGAGTTTGGATGACAGCTTCCACCAACTGTTTTGTGACGACAGTCCATACTGTAATTCATTTCGGGAGGTTTCTACCCACAACCTACAACAGAAGTTTTTAAGAAAGAATTTCAGTTTAACGGTTTGTAGTAGTGATGTTGTTTTTATGAACTGCTATAGTAACACATACTCTATAGGAACCACAACACATTCCACTTGGAAAGCATATGAAATGGAAAGGGTGTGGACCAAAAAGGAAGTACACTTTGAAAAGAGATGAAATGATCTATGTGCCACTGACACAGACTCTGCAACAGCTCCTTCAATCTGACTTTGTCAGATATCAGGTAAACCCTCACTTCTATATTTATCTACAATGATCACATACACATGCTAATTCTACCACTTCACAACAATGAAATAACTCTTCACACTAAGCATATAGTACAAAACCACCACAGGAATGGAATGCATACATTTAAAGAGTTTCATACTCACATTTTGAAACAACATTAAGAAGTGTCCACCACTATACCAAACATCAATATCACAGTTTTTTGACTACAGTTAATCCCAACTTTGAGTTTATGCCAGGTCAGCTAACTTACCAACATACATTCAAACTCAGGTATCACATGAGGAGAAGAGTGAACCTGGCTGGTTGTCCGACTATAGTGATGGAGTTGCCTTCAAAAGCCATCCCCTCTTCACATTGTCTCCTACTGCACTCCGCATTTTCCTCTATTATGATGACTTAGAGGTTTGCAATCCTCTTGGATCTAAAGCCAAGATCCACAAGCTGAGTAAGTCATGTGATCTAAATTCCCAATAATAAGATACTAAAGTACTTACAGCACATATGAAAATATATTTACAATTTAAATTTAAAAACAAAATATTACTTATTTCCATTCTTATTTCAGGTATTTTCTACTTCACACTTGGCAATATACCTCCAAGATCTAAATTGTCCTCTATCAACTTATTGGCAATCACCAAAGAAAAACATCTAAAGAAGTATGGAATGGACACTATTTTAAAACCGATAGTGAATGACTTGAAAAGACTGGTAAGTATTTGTTGGTCAGACACCTTAACAAAAATAAACACAACTACTTATCATATGTTAGGAACTGGGGCTTACATTTAACATTAAGGGGGAAATGAAGAAGTACCATGGCACACTATGTGCTGTGTCAGCAGACAACTTGGCAAGTCTCGCCATGGGAGGCTTTAAATAGAGCTGCTCTGCATTTAGACTGTGCAGACATTACATGGCTACTATATCTGCCCAGTCACTGGTTAGTTAACCGATTATCGCCGAATTACGCGTTTTTGCGTACCGCGCGAGGGTGCTTCACAGCGCGGGATACGCATTTTTGCGTACTCGCCATTGCACCTGCATCTATTAGCTGCTAGCCGCAATCGTAAGTGTTTGAAGAGCTCCCACTACGCCACAGCGTTTCTCCAGGCACGTAAGTATGTGGGGGGGAAGGTTTTAATGACCCTTACCATAGGAAAAAAATTAGTATTTCTTGTTTGAAATTGTAGCACTGCTTGTGTATAAAGAAAAAAAAATGACAGTTACAAAAAAGAATATATAACTAACTGACATAAACATAAAGCAAATACTATGATATGTAGTCATCAATAAAATAAAAAATAATAATTTAGACAACAAGAATGGCTGCTGAGAGGTACTCCACGGAACAAGTCTTGGCTTTTCTCGATACAGAGGAACTGGATGAGGAAGACTTCTTGGGTGAAGAGGTGGATGGCCAGGAAGTCTTCATGGAGGGCAGTGATGAAGAATTTGATGACCTGGAAGAGATGGAGACAGTCGAGGGTAAGTTTTTCTTTTTTTTTTTTTTTTTTTTTTTTAGCTTGATTTGTGTATACACAGAGGAAAATTGCATGGATTTTGAGGAACAATCCCAACCTCCAGAAAACCCACTTATTCATGCATTGTTATCTGAGGATACAGACTTCTTTCCTCCCAGTTCTCCTGTAGTGGAAGGTGCCCATGAGATGGATTCTGATCGAGAAGCAGAATCACCAAGCCTGGAGGCATCAACTGCTGAACCAGTCTGGACAGAAACCTTGTCAGTTCCTTCCCTACATTCATTTTCTGACTCTTCTCCTCTTGGTCCAACAGTTCCAATCCCTGCAATGCCGAAAAAGATTTTTCAACTTTTTTTTACTCCTGAACTTGTGGCAAGTATAAGGGATGAGACTAACAAATATGCAAGAGAGGTCATACCGCCCGAAAAATTGTTAAAATGGATGGATGTTGGTGTTGAAGACATTTATGCTTACTTGGGTTTCAATATTCTCATGGGTCTAAACCCCAAGCCCTCCATCAACGATTATTGGAGAAAAGATCCACTGTACCACTACAGTCCTATTAGTGACCGGATATCTAGGGACAGATACTTAGAAATACACAGACACCTGCACTTTGTGAGCAACTCCACTCTGGCTCCTCGTAGTGACCCCAACTATGACAGGCTTGGTAAAGCGCGGCCACTGCTGAATTACCTCAGTGAGAGGTTCAAATCAGTGTACAACCCGAGCAAGGAATTAGCTGTGGACGAAGCTATGATCAAGTTCCAAGGGTGTTCCTCCTTGAAGCAATACATGCCCAAGAAACCCACCAGGAGAGGAATAAAGGTGTGGGTCTTGGGAGATAGCTCCAATGGATATTTTTGCAGGCTTGACGTGTATACTGGAAAAAAAAAAACAACTGAACATGGACTTGGAACGGGTGTTGTCAAAGAACTCACCAAAGATTTCCATCATACTTGGAGATACATCTTCTTTGACAACTTCTTCACCTCACATGGACTACTTGATGATCTTTACCAGTCAGGTCTCTATGGCTGTGGTACTGCCAGATCGAACCGTAAAGGTTTTCCCAGCATACTAAAAAAAATAAAGTTGAAGAACAGGTAAATGACATATAAATAATATAAATTCGATACTGTAGAATAAGAAATGTATAATAACAATTTCATTACTGTTATTATTTAATTCAGGGGAGATATCATGACAGTACAGGCTAAGAATATATCAGCATCAGCCTGGTTGGATAACAAACTTGTCACCGTCATGTACACAGGATACGACCCAGCTAAGAGCGCCACTGTTCTAAGAAGGCAAAAAGATGGTACAAGAAAGTCTTTTGCCTGTCCAGTTGCAACAGCCTCCTATAATCAGTACATGGGAGGTGTTGACAGGGGAGATCAGATACGAGGGTATTATAGCACCAAGTTGAAGTGTAGGAAGTTTTATAAATATATTGTCAATTTCTTGGTGGGTGTGGCATTGTCAAACTCTTTCATTTTGCATCGTCGCTGCCATTCCGATGAAAAGCTTTCACTGAAGCGGTTTCATGAATTGGTTGCTGTTCAACTGATTGGGAACTACTGTTCTCGAAAGAAGCCTGGAAGAATAACATATCCTGTTCGTTCATTTGGTGTTCTTCACTATCCCCAGAAGAAAGTTGCTTCTGGTACGAAGAGAGGGAAATGTGTTCTATGCCTAGAACACAAACAAAGAACTGATACGTCTTGGTATTGTAGTGATTGTGGGGTGTGGCTTTGTCATCGTGGACTTCAATCCGACTGCTTCCTGAAGTATCATCAGAGAAAATCATAAATTTCAAACACAAACCAGTATAAAAGTTTATGTCACTTTTTTTTTGTTATTCTTAGTTATCTTTTATATACTAGCATTTGGTAACAAAACAAAGTAATCAATAACAAAAGTTATATAAATATATTTCAAACCAAGTAGCAAGTAAAGATCTACCACATTATCTAACTATATAACCTACAAAATACAGTCTAAACAGTTTCATCGCTGCTACTAACAATGGCAGACTTACCTTCAAACTAAAGTTTCCTTTGAGTGCGCACTCCAGTAGGCTTCAAACGCTTATAAAATAAACAAAACTTAGCCCGCGGGTAGAAAAAGTCTTCAACTTCAACTTGTTAATACATCGCAGTCATCTATTTCGAAGCGCATCGCCTCTAGACAAGAAAAAGCTTCAGACGTTCAAGCCTCGTGGTCCTCGTCCCGATTTCTTGTAAACAATTCGGGAGTACGGCGCGCGTATTCCCGAGTTTAATTTCCGGCGTTAATCGGTTAACTCACTACACACACATTCAAAATAAGTGGCTCACATATAATAATAAGCCAACTCAAAGCAACAATTCCAACAGTTTATTTTCACTGCAAAATTTTAGTTATTGTTTCTAAACAGTTCCGGGAAGACGACTCACCTTAAGGGATCGTACCAGCCACAACCTACAGTGTTCAGAACGTGTTCAGAACTAGACACTTCTAGTGATGCTTCCAAAATTTACGGAGTTAACAGAAATTCCATTCTAAATGAACTACGGTGATTTCTTACATCTATAAAATTAACACTGTCACTAAAATGTTCTATATTCACCTGGTTTTAGATATTTTCATGTGTGCGACGGTGGTTTGGTCCCTGATGTGATGCATGATATTTTAGAAGGTGCACTCCAATACGAGATCAAGCTCCTTCCGAAAAGAATGATGGAAATAGATAAACATTTCAGTCTTGGTAAGGAAACCAGTTTACCAGTTCTGAAATTTAAAATAACAACAATGTGTACTACACAACTATAGACACATTCAATTCCAGAATGACCAATACAGAGCTGGGATACATGGAAGTAAATGATAAACCCACTCCGCTAGCCACAACACTCTTTACTACTCCAGGACATACTTTAAAGCAATCTGGCCAAACAAAGAACTAAAGAATATTTAGTGACCTTTCATTCCTGTAGCTGCACAGATGTGGCTAATGGCAAGAATTCTCCCTATTGTGATCGGTGATCTTGTCCCAGAGAGAGATCCTTACTGGGAGAACTACTTGATCATGATGAGAATTGCAGACCTCTTGTTCACCAACGAACTATATGAAGATGGTGTTGGCTACATGGCTCACTTGACCATACCAACTTCAAGCACTTGTATCCTGGAGCGTCAATAATACCAAAAATGCACTTCATGCTACACATGCCAAGATTAACTCTTCAGTAAGTTAACCCATTTGCTTTAATGTATGCATACAAGTAGGGTTTAAACATTTCTCCTTGTTTTAATTTAATTTATTCAATTGTACTAGCTGGCATCTATACAGTAGAACCTCAGAGTTAAGAACTTCAGAATTACGGAAGACTCAGCAACTAAACACCTTAGTGTGGCTTTTATTAGTAGTAAATTATCACATTACTAATGACTACTTAGTAGTCTCATACATAGATAGAAAAGTCTGAGTTACAGAAAGCCTGGTTTCTCAAGGTGCTTGTAACTCTGACGTCTTATTGTAATTATTTCTGCATTGCAATATGACACAATATTGTACAAAACTCTGGAAGATATTTATTAACCCTTTCGTTCCTGAATTGTTTGGACGCGCGCGGACAAATCTAATTTTCTACCGCGGAATAGAGCATTGCCATTTAATTTTTTTAACTCGATGCTGGCTGGGAAAACCCCATATCAACCATATATCACTAAATAGACCAAGAGTTTGGGATTCCCCTCATATTTTGATTGAGAAAATTGAATAATATTTAAGCCCTCTACTAATAGTTAAAAAAAAAAAATTTTTTCCCCCAAAAAATTCCACTTTTCCCATCAATAAAAAGAAAAAGAAAAATAGAAATAATATTGTTTGATGTATTGATTGTATACCAATATTATATTAGTTCAACAATAAAATGTTGTTTGTTGTGTTTGGTGCTGATTGTGATCATGTAGGAGACATCTATGAGTGTCCACAAGGAACATATGCCATCGGACGTCGAGCTCCACTACAAAACCATTTCATATACACAAAAACACAAACAACAAAGATATTTGTAATACAAACAACAAATTATTCATGATCCTATATAATTGCAACTTTATGATGTATTGTATGCGGTTTCATACAGGATTTTTGTTTGGGGTGGGGCTCCGAGTGTACTTCGCCACACCCATTTTTTGGAACCTACACTACTTTGATGCACATCTTTGCATAAGAGTCTATACTTCACACTGATGATCAGTGTTCGGTCCTATGCACTAAATGGCTCAGTTATGATAGGAACATAATGGGATACAATATCAGACTAAAAATAAATGCTTCCAAAATGTTCATTTCTATTCAACTCCCAAAATTCTAGGGGCGAACCCAGGGCTAGCCTCCCACTGTATGAACCCCTGGTATGTATACTCCACACTGTACATGAGAGAAACAATCGTTGTATTGACAAAGTGTAATTTGAAAATGAAAAGCAGTACAAGCACACACGTGGAATTCAACTTACCCGGCATGGATGGTGTCACAGACTGAACGGTTAGGATCCGGAACCTCCATACAATACCAAAATAACACAGACAACAATGATATTTGTAACATAACAGCTGGCCTCGCTGAATTGCCCCCCCTCCCCCGTCATTACTTTTCACTGACATTCTTGTACCATCAACCCCCCCCCCCTCCCCCTCTCCCCCCCCCCCCCCCCCCCAAGCCCTAGCTGGAAATGCGAAATCTAGGAGCTTGTGCTTCCATCTGGAAAGTCTTGATGAAGGTGGTTGGCCATTCAGAATACTGACTAATGGGGCGTGGTCCGTGAACACTTTAAAGTAACGTCCTGCCAAGTAATAACGGAAGTGCTGAACAGACGCAAGGAGGGCAAGGGCTTCTCAACAGAATAGTTCTTCTCCCTGGGCAAAAGTTGTCTGGAATAAAACGCACATGGGACATGGGACCCAGGTGGAATCTCTATACACACAGAGAGATCCTCCAACTCCACTATACGAGGCATCTGTAAAGACACTCAGTGCATCATTACAATTTGGGATGACTAACGAAGAATGGGATGTAATGGAGTAGATGATAGACTGAAAGGCAGTCAGAAAGTCGTCATCAATTTGTAATTTGTCAGGACAAGTTTTAGTCAAATGAGAATTCAAGACTGATGTAAAAGATGAGAGTGAGGAGATAAAACGGGAATAAAACGTAACAAGACCAAGAAATGATTTAAGGGATGACTTAGTTGAGGGGATGACATACTTGAAATGTGAGTGACTCTTGCTTCAGGAATGGAAAGTCTTCCATGTCCAACGTGAAAGCCGAGGAATTCAAAAGCTTTGAAACACCATTGGCATTTCGAAGGTTTCACTGAAAGTTTTGCTGAAGCTAGACGGGAAAGAACAGAAGTTATATGTGACAGATGATCAGAAAAAGTGCTGGAAAAGATGATGATAACATCTATGTATGGAAGGGAAAATGTCTCAAGGCCTCTAAGAACTAGCTGCATGAGCTGCTGAAAAGTACTTGGCGCATTAGTAAGGCCAAAGGGCATAACCCTATATTGAAACTTTCCTTGAGGACAAGAGAAGGCGGTATACTCTTTAGATTCCGGGGACATTGGGACCTGGTGAAAGCCCTTAAGTAAGTCTAGTTTGGATAGGAAGATTGCATTGCCCAACTGAGATAAAATATCTTCAATGCTTGGCATGGTAAAGGGGTCTTTAATGGTGACACTGTTCAATTTCCTGAAATCTATGACTCCATCCTTTTTCCGAACTGGCATAGGATGGCTAGCCCATTTAGAAGAAGAAGGCTCTATAATACCAAGTGCTAACAAAT
>WLWD01004314.1_pt1 | contig 24875 bp, 27 predicted proteins | sample 6712731 | NCBI WGS metagenome assembly WLWD01 (sample SAMN12718690, study PRJNA576275) | sponge metagenome | isolation source: marine sponge | host: Mycale hentscheli | place: New Zealand: South Island, Marlborough, Capsize Point | collected 2014-11-01 | reverse complement strand
ACACAGCAGATATTGACCATTTTGCTTGTAGAATTGGTAGATGGATTCACCAAAACTATCTTCAGGAAAGTTACACTATAAAACGATGTAACTAACTCAAATTTCTCTGTAAAGTCTTCATTAATACTTACAGACTTTATCAATAAACTTTCAACTTTCTTATACTATGTGTACCATGTCTGATTAAATCTTGATTTGATGCTGTTGGCATGGTCCAAAATTTCCAAGTAATGCTTACAAAAAAAGCTCTTCTACAGTGACAGGACTATTATTGTTCACTCCCTGAATCATATTGTCTAGGACTTTTCCTGTTTCGGGGCAAGCTAGGTTCGTCAATATCCCATGTAGAAGCTTTTTTGCACAGAAGACCCAGAAGAATTTGAATTGGTCCCCACTCCATATCTTGGAAAGAACTTTTACAGTCATTTCTGCCATGTTTTGCCCTTCAGCAGCAAATAATGTTTTGCTTTGAAGTGCTTTGATAGATTATTGCATGATTGAGAACAAGTTCTCCAACACCATCAAAGTAATATTGAAATGTTTCCATTTTTGCCTTTACTTCAGTGATTCTGGATCTCACTTCAGATTCCAAACTACTCCATAACAAACCAGAGCTCTTGTAAAACAATAATTCAGTGACACACTCTTTAAACGTTGTGCTCTCCCTGTCAAAATATGGGAACCAGTTAGTCAGTAGGGGCAAGAAAACAGTAGAATTCCATTGGAGCTAGGTGGTTGAGCTTGTGTGGGACAGGGGTTGGCACCATTAGATGTGGCCAAAGAGAGTGAAATAACGGGAGATTAGGGGAGCGAGTAGTGGGATATCAGGGGCAGTGGTAGGGTAATAGCCTGAATAGGATAGGCAGACGTCCCTGATGCTCGCTCCGTCCGGCCTGGCCGGGCGTGACTTTCTTATGAGCTCGGTGGGCTATGCAAGGGAGAGAAGTGTGCATAGAAATGGGGGTGGGTTTAGCAAGTAGGATAGTTGAGAGCCGTGGGAATACAGGTGGAGAGTGGGCAGAGTAGGCACGGCCAATGATTAGTGAGATTACAGGGTGGACAGTAGTTAAGAAAGGGGAGAATGGGGAAGGAGGCGTGGAGGAAGTGGGCCTCTGGAGCAGCAGTAGTGGCTCTCAGTCCTCAGGACGGAGAGTAAGCGCCTAGGCGTAAGCGGTAGATCACAGGGGGAGGGGGGAGACATATGGGTAGGAGGCTAGATGAAGGGCATATAGGAGTAGTTCTCTAGGGAAGGGGGGAGACGCCTGGGAATGAGGGTCACACTGGGGGTGGTGTTGGGACCAGGTCTGCCAAATGGCAGTGGTCCAGCTAGAATGATCCTCGGATAACAGGAGCCGAGCGGAGTGGCATATTAGCCAGGCAAGGTCCCGGGTAGCAGGAGCAGAGCAAGTGGAGGAATCCAGGTGGTAATGAGGGAAATATATGAGATCAGCCAGAGTGGCTGACGAGAGAGAATAGGACCTAGTCTGCCAGGTGGCAGCGGTCTGGAGTGGCAGGGAAGACCCGGGTAGGGTGGAGACCGGGCCAAGTGAGCCTCCCAATGGGGGATGGCTTGGTGTCGCTCAGGCGAGGACCTGGCGAACAGTAGGGTCGGTGCTGGCAAATGTAGGAGGCCTTGCTCCGACCTGGAAGTAGGACCTGTTCTGCCAGGTGGCAGAGGTCCGGATTAAGGGTGAGGGTAGAGATCCCGCGGGTAGAGACGTGAGTGATCGATAGTCAACTGCTTATATAGTTGTTCGATCCATGTCTATAGAGTTGGGACTACCCTCCGAAAACGAGCTGCGTGACAGTGGCCTGGGGTTCGGGTCAAGGAAAGCTGGCAGTGAGCCAGTGGAATTGCTCAGGAGGCTGCTCAGTGACCCGTCCGGAAAAGAGTCAAGGGGAGAGTCGGAGATGAAGAGACCAGGGAGTGTGTGTACCTGGTGGAGGGTCTCCCCCCCTTGCCAAAAAGGACGGTGGACCGCATAGGGGAAGGGGAGTTCGTGGAATTCACGGACTTCCCTGTCTTCGATGGCGGTCGCCGTGAAGGCGAGTGGAGAGCTGAGCTCTCTGAGAAGGAGGGATCCCCAGGAGGGCGTCAGTCGGCTGAGGCCAGACGGAAAGGCCCCAGGGAGGTCCCAGATAATTCATGGTGGGGGACCTGTTTCACCCTCTTTGAAAGGGCCCTGCTTGACCAGAAGCCTGAGATGGCCAAGCAGCTGGCTGGATATCGAGAGGCTATTGTAGATATGGCCAGGAAGTACAGATGGGAAGGGGTGGCCAGGTACGACCGTTGCTTCAGGCTCGCAGCGGCTGGGAAGAGAGATACCCAGTGGGACAGGGTGGATGCGGCTCTCCTTCTGAGGGAGGCTGCAGGTCCGGCTGGTGCTGGCATAAGCAAGGGCGCTGGTGCGTCCAGTGGGAAAGGACCACTGACGGGTATGAATGGACCTGGCGTGAAGAGGGAGAGGAGGCAGCAAGGGCACTGCTTCCGCTTTAACAAGCAGAATGGGGTGTGCGTCTTCGGGCTCCAGTGCAGGTTCGCCCACACCTGCTCATCCTGTGGTGGAGAGCACCCAGCTACTCAATGCCCTAGCCGTGCAACAGGCAAGGGCCCAAAAGAGGGAGCCGGTTTCCTGACTGGGAAGGCAGTGTAGTCATCTGGGGACCCCCCCCCTGCGAAGGGAGTGGAGGCCTGATGAGTTGGGCAGAGATGTACATGTACCACCGAACCATGCATCATATTGACTTAGCTAGACATCCACACTTCACAGACACAGTTGAGTTGTATTTATTCCAAGCCTAATATTATCAATAATCATTTATCGTTCGCTGTCACATATTTAAGGGCGTAGTTAGGACGGGCAATAGCTGGGGCGAGGTAGAAAGATATTAGCTGGGCAGGCGGGTTAATGTAGTAAGACACAGGAGGGGTGGGGGGGGGTAGGAATGGAGGAAGCTGGTAGTGACTCAGATGGTTGCCTCTGTCACAGGTTACCGCTTCAGAGAAAAGCTCTTGGAGCTGGAGAGAGTGTCGGAGGGGGAGCTGAGTGTGCCGATTCCAGGCACGGAGGAGATAGTGACCCCTCTCGACTGGAAAGTGTGGGAAGAGGAACTGGAGATGCACCCAGACAGGGAGTGGGTGAAGTTCCTAGTTAAAGGGATAAAGGAGGGATTCCGGCTCGGGCACGAGCAGAGGAACGTGCAACTGAGGAGCCGAACTAAGTGGGGCGATAGCTCGGCCGAAGTGAAGGAGGCGGTCAGCGAGTACCTGGCCGAGGAGGTGAAAGCCAAGAGAGTGTGGAGAGTGGGAAAGGAAGAGTGGAAGAGCCGGGTGCAGTGCAGCCCGTTGACAGTCATCCCGAAGAAGGGTAAACCGGGGAGGTGGCGCCTCATTGTCAACCTGTCAGCCCCGGAGGACCACAGTGTCAATGACGGCATCAGCAGAGAGCTGGCGAGTGTGCATTACGCGACGGTGGATGTGGTGGTGGAGAGAGTGATCTACCTGGGTGCCGGTGCACAGATGGCGAAGGCTGATATGAAGGCGGCTTACCGGAACATCCCGGTTCACCCCAAAGACAGGTGGCTCTTGGGGATGGAATGGGAAGGGTCCGTGTTTGTGGACGGGGCCCTCCCGTTTGGTCTTCGGTCAGCCCCTATAGTGTTCACGACGGTAGGCGACGCTATCGAATGGATTGCCAAGAGGAAAGGGGCTATGTGGCTAGAGCACTATCTGGATGACTATGTGACGGTGGGTAGTGCAGGCACGAGTGAGTGTGCGAGCTCCTTGAAGGCATTCAAGGACTCGTGTGAGAGGCTAGGGATGCCGCTGGACCCTGGCAAGGAAGAAGGGCCGGCAGAGGTGATCACCTTCCTGGGGATGGAGCTGGACTCCAGGAACATGGTAGTGAAACTCCCAGAGGACAAGCTGAGAGGCCTCCGAAAGAAGCTTGGTGAGTGGAGAGGGATGAAGTCCTGTCGCAAGAGGGACTTGTTGTCGATATTGGGCCACCTGGATCATGCCTGTAAGGCCGTGAGGGCAGGCAGATCCTTTACCAGAAGGCTGAGAGACCTCAGCATGACGGTGAAGCGCTTGGACCGAAGGGTGAGGCTGAATGTGGCAGCCAGAGCTGACCTGGAGTGGTGGAGGCAGTTTGGGCTTCAGTGGAACGGGGTGTCCATGATGAGGGCCCTGGTAGAAGCGGAGGAGCCGCAGGTCGTGCTGGTCTCCGACGCCTCAGGGTCATGGGGCTGCGGAGCAGCCTGGGAGGATCGCTGGTTCCAGCTGAGCTGGAGCTTGACCAATGAAGTGTGCGACTGGGGCATCATGCCGAAAGAGATGCTGCCGATCGTGATCGCAGCTGCAGTGTGGGGCTATAGATGGAGAGGCCTTACCGTGAAGGCTAGGTGCGACAACGTGGCAGTCGTTGCGACGGTGAGATCAGGGTCGTGCAAAGAGAGGCACACTATGCATCTCAGGAGGTGTCTGGCTTATCTGGAGGCCGTGGGGGAGTTCGTGCTGGTGGCGGATCACATCAGAGGGGTGGACAACGTAGTGGCTGATGCCTTATCTAGGGACAATGTGGCTCTGGCCCATTCTCTAATGCAGGAGGTGAGAGAGGATGCGGAGGTGATACCACCCAACCTACTGGCACTACTGACGACATCGGATGCAGTGTGGTCAGAGAGGGAGTGGAGCGTGCTGCACGGGTTTACTTCGCACAGGGTATAGCAGAGTCTACTGCGAGACGGTACGAGGCCGCATGGCGCAGGTATGTGGCACTGTGCACCAGGCTAGGGGAGGCGCCACTGCCAGTGACGGAAGACAAGGCCATTGCCTTAGTGGTGACGCTGGCAGAACAGGGCATGCGGACAGCCACCATCAAATATCACCTGGCCGGGCTAAGGCAGGCTCAAATCAAAGCAGGTCTCCCAGCACCAGTTTGGGGAGCGATGGCGAGACTGGGGCAGATCAGGACTGGTATAGCGAGGCACAGCGCCGTGCACGGGAGCACGTTGCTGGAGAGAGACCCAATTACTCCAGCACACATGAGAGCGCTGCAGAGGACGTGGAGCAGCAAGGGAGAGAAAGGCACCATGCTGTGGGCGGCAGCATGTATGTGCTTCTTTGGCTGCCTGAGGGCAGGCGAGGCGCTGGCTCCGGATGAGGGCGAGTTTGATCCCAAGGCTCACTTAGCATTTGAGGATGTGACGGTGGACAGCCTGAAGAATCCAGAGGTAGTGTGGGTCCGCATCAAGGAGTCCAAAACGGACAGGCTGCGGAAAGGAGCCACTGTCTCGTTGGGTCGGTCTGGGACGCAGCTGTGCCCGGTGAAGGCAATCCTGGAATACATAGTGCAGCGGAAGAAGGGCCCTGGCCCGTTCTTCCGAGGTACCTCGGACAGAGGCCTGACACGGAAAAGGTTCGTGGAAGAGGTGAAGGCTGCGCTGGAAGAGGCGGGTGAAGACAGCCGTACTATCTCTGGGCACAGCTTCAGGATTGGGGCGGCCACAGAGGCTGCAAAGTGCGGAGCATCAGCCCAAGAGATAAAAGCCATGGGCAGATGGAGAAGCAGGGAATATCAGGGATACGTCAGACTAGATGACAAGGCGAAGGGAGAGATGGCAGCTTCGCTGGCCAAGGCCTGTGAGAAGAACTCTGGGGGCCAATAGTCACCTGTGTCATGCATACTATGTCTCACCACCAGTATTAAGTATGTCGGTATTTGAGTATGAGTAGTTTGGTTTGTGGTTGTTTTATTTGTTTATTTTGTTTTGTTTTTTGTGGGTGTGCGATGTACAAGGACAGGTTAGGTGGGTTATGAGTTGCATGGCGGATGTTGGGCACGTAGTTTGGAGAGGGCTGGGTGCTTGGGGGGTAGGTCCAGCTAGTATATGGTTGCAAGGGGGAAGGGAGGTTGGCAGAGTCGGAGCAGGCGGGGCTCTCCGTGGGGCCCGTTTGGGGGGGGGTGTCAGTGGGGGTGGGGCTGCGCCTCTGCAGGCGAGGCGCAGCCAGTGGAGCGGCAAGCTGGAGGCATATGCCCAGGGCTTGCCGCAGCCCCTCCCCTGAACGGGCCGGGCGGAGACCCAACCGTAAAGGGGCGGAGCCAAGGAAATCCAACTGCCACGCCTCCCGCATACATGGGGATAGGGAAAAGATGAAGGTATTATGCATTTAAAGGGTACAAAACTTAGTTCCAGCTGAACAACTACTGAGCGGGTAACGGCAGGTCTAGCGGAGCGTACCGAGGTTACCGGCGAAGACAGGATAGTCGGGAAGCTGGTAGGGGATACCGTAGGCATGAGCTCCGGTGGGCGGGGCGGGGATGAGCTTAAGGACACGTGAGATATACCTCGTGTCAAAATCGGAGAAAGAAAAAGAAATGGAGTCAGCCAGCAGCCTTGGGAAATCTGGGACCGGCGGAAGGGGCGCCGCCGAGAACAGCCCACCCGCCACTACCCGGAAATGACTGAGAAGTTGCTCCGAGGCACGGAGTTACCGTTCCTCGTGACAGGCGGCAGTTGGTGTCAAGTCTGAGTGAGGGGGGGTGGGGCTGCGCCTCTGCAGGCGAGGCGCAGCCAGTGGAGCGGCAAGCTGGAGGCATATGCCCAGGGCTTGCCGCAGCCCCTCCCCTGAACGGGCCGGGCGGAGACCCAACCGAAAAGGGGCGGAGCCAATGAAATCCAACTGCCACGCCTCCCGCATACATGGGGATAGTGAAAAGATGAAGGTATTATGCATTTAAAGGGTACAAAACTTAGTTCCAGCTGAACAACTACTGAGCGGGTAACCTCTGAGTTTGGTAAAGTGTCCAAACTAACCGTACCCACTTATTATTTCAGAGCTCTTCTTCATGACGACATACTCGAGCCAGTTCGAAGAAGCTCTCGTGTTCAGTATACCTTTACTTGGTTAAGTTCAGCTTGAAAGTTAGTAATTTAGTAATCTATATCGCTTATACTACAGCCCTAGATCTACAACTAGGCGGCGTGCAAGAAGTTTGACATTGGGCGCTCTAACGGAATTTTGAACATGGGAGTATTATTCAGCTATAGTTGGAAAGAGGGAACATAAGTTTTGGTGGACTGTGAAGTAAATGTATTTCGTGTTAGAAGCACTACTTCGGCGATCCAGTCGACTCTCCCATTTGGACTCCGGTGAGATGATGGCCAGTTCACTTCCGGTTCATCATTCATCGGGAAGGGTAGGCGGTGGTCAGCTGTAGACACCAATTGCTCTCTTCTTATTTTCTGATGACTTCAAAGAAGTAAGATTTGAAAGTACTGCTTGCAAGTATAAATAAATTTTACCTTAGGTAGAATTGTGGTTTATGAAGTAGTCACCATCAAGTACAGTGGATAGGCTGATCTACAGTAATAAACCATACTCAGTAAGCCAACTTTACTGTCCAGCTATAAAATGTTGGTAAGACTTATTATCATTAGGAACTGATGCGAATCTTCAGTAACACAATTGTCCAGTGCAAGTATGGATGCTTGAATAAAGTCCTTCAGAAAGACCTGACTAACCATGAAGCCAATTGTTTGTTCAAGCCTACAAAATGCCCATGGTGCAAAAAAATTGTTCTTAATGAAAAGGTATTATTAGTTAGCTTGCTATATTTATATTCACAATAGTTACTGTCATTTCTTTTTTATCAGCACCATAGAAATCATTGCCAATTTTATGAAGAAAAACTTCGTAGAACTTCAAAAAAATAACTGTTTGTGGAGTTTACATTCATATTGTATTGGTTGTTCTGACAGGGAACAGGCTGCCTCAGCTCCTCAAGTATGGGGAGTGTGAAACTAATGGTTTTAACACTGGGCAAGTTAAGCTGAGAAGAATTTCACAGCAATCGTCTGACATACAGTCTAAAATAGATTGTATTGGCAGCATATTATTGAATATAATGAAGGAAGTACCCAGTGGTGTTGATAGAGAAAAGATTGCTGTTTGTAATTTACAGAATGGTCACTCTGTCATAGAATCAATCATAAAGCAAGCTACTACTTGCTATTGTACCTTCACCTGGAAAACAGAGATTCAAAGCTACATACATGAGGTCAAGATGGGAAAGCCACTCTCTTTGTACTCTTCTCCCTTCTACACTGGCTATAAGGCAAGTTTGAGACTGTACATGAATGGAGATGACTACGGCAAGAACACTCACCTGTCTTTATTTTCGTGATCATGCGGGGTGAGTATGACACTCTTCTGCAATGGCCTTTTAGACTCGTAGTCAGTCTGACACTCCTAGACCAAGATGAAGACTAGCAAATCATTCTATATAGCATTAAAATCAATAACATTTTCAGTTGTCATTCAAAGGCCCATGAGCAATGTGAGCATTGCATCCGGGTGTCTAAAGTTTTCTCTCCTCAGCAGCTTGGCTCATATTAAAGATAGCACAATGATTTTTCAGTGCAGAGTTATTGGACTTTGACTATGCAAGTACTGTTACACTGATGCCTTCCCTGCAACATTCATATGACTGACAAGTTTTTCTATGTTTTTATAATAAATTACTAATAAATTATCACATAGTACCTGTAAATACAAAGTTATGTATTTTGTTAAAATTGTAATGTTATTGAGAATATGAACTTACATTGCTTAGATTCTAAGTGATGGATACCATAGTTATGCGAAAAAAATGCAGACGTTTTCCTGCTCAAAATAAAAAAGTGTCACATAGAAGTCAATGGAATTCCGATTTGTTTGCGAAACGACTTACGTGGCATAATTTTTTTGTAATATTTCACCAGTTTTACTGTTCTACTTGCATGTGTTTGATATACTTGGTCTGTTACATGTGATTTAATTAATGCAATAATGGGCGTGGCAATGACATTCCCCTTTCCCAAGTTGAATTATCTCCCTTTTCCCAACCCAGGATCTAGGATATCACAGTTCTCGACTTGGAACTTGCATGAGCTGAAACCACTCTTGGAGATATTTACTATATAGTAGAAGATCATAAGTACAAGTACCGCCAAGAAGGCCTCAAGAACAAATACAGATACCACCATTTCTCCTGCAGATCACTTCGAGAAATACTCCAACATGTCCTTCAGCTTTATTCCAAGCCTAAACTGAAAGGAGACAGCTCGAATATGTTGTATTTGAGTTTTCTCAGTTGCTAATGCTTTGAAAAAGCAATAGATAACCACATCTCTTTTACTCCTGTCATTGCAATACATTTCCTGGCGGTTCTCAAGAAAGCAACGATTTCCACGAGTGAGTAAGATGCGACAATCATCCACTTGAACGAGCAGCATGGTAGAGGGGCTCTGGAACTTGGTCAACATCCTACAGCCAGCCTTTAGAAAGATTACCTTTGTCCTCACTGGCAGCTACGAGCAGTATGACATGAATCTCGGCTCAGATGAGTTGCAGGATGCACTCGCTGCTTACGGTAGCGAAGACGAGATGGAAGACACGGTTCAGCATGGCTGCTCACAGGAACTATTCTCCACCAGGTCAGAAAGGGTCTTCCCCAAGTTAGCTATGCCTTTAGATGACCCTGAGCTCATGGGCCATAAGTATGGTGCCAACCAGCCGAAATCTGGAACAGCGTTACAGGTAAGTCAGGATGATGAAAGCGATGAAGATATCTTGGCCAAATCAAGGGAAGGAGAAGATTTTTTGTTGAGAATGTTCAGGCTCCACGTCAAGATGTTGAAGTGGTGAAGTTGAAGAGTTTCCACCAGGAAATAACTGGCAGCAGAGGAGGATCGTTAGTGATGCGTCTATTCAAAGCAAAGTGTTGAAGTTCAGCTCCACCTCGTACGGTCAGTTATTGCAAAGGCATCAACAGAAGACAACAAACTTGCTAATAACTATGAGACACGGTACAGTAATGTTCAGTGTCATACCGGAGAGGCTCACTATGGAGTTAAGCCATGCCTTATCAGATGAGCGAAACCCACTGCAGGTAGGGGGAAACGGAGTGATCTTACTTAGGGAACTGAACGGGCTAAAGGTAGCTGTCAAGAAAACAGCTTTTAGAACGAGGGAGCTCAATATTATTATGATTAAGCTCAACCATATAACATCTTGCATCTGTTGGTGTTCATGTGGGAGGAGGAGAATCTGCATCACCACAGGCACTACAAAACTCTTCAGCCATTACTTCATCTCCAACATCAAGTGTTCAATTATACGGTTTGCTGTAATTGTGAGCTATTGTTTGCTTCATCTGCTTCGCTTACACGAAATTAGGGTGGAGAAGATCCCATGCAGCTACTATGTAATCACCGACTCATCAATAATTCACAGGACTGGTTGTTGAATGCAGGGTAATTCTGTAAGTAAACAAAAATCACCAGTTTCTCTTACACTTTTCTCTTGCCTGTTTCAATGCTTGCTTCATTGCTAGCAATGCCCTCTTGGCTAAATCATTTGTGGAGGGATGGGTCACTTTTCCAGTTCACTTGATGACAGGAACAACAGGTGTAGTCCTGTCTGAAAATAGTGTTATGATGCCATCTGACTGCAATCTCAGGAGTTCTTCTTCCACTAACTTCTTGTGAACCAGAGAAATCTTGCTCAATTAAATTTGGGGTGCGGCATTCTAATCTACATAGCTTTGTAGCCTTGCAAGGAGCCAAGTTCATCACTGAATACAGCCTGGTGCTTTCCCAAAACTTCTCTAATTTGTTGTGATTCGCTCTAATGCCCACATGGCTGCACAATCCACTTAATACAACTTCAAACTTATGCATCTTCTGAGCTAGATATATGAAGTATAAAGTTTCTTCCTCTTCCTATTCTTCAGCTTCAACGTAGTGTGCTTTCCTCCCTTGCTCTCACCTCTATTTAGCTTTACCCTGCCATGTAAGATTAGCCTGAGTAGAGAATTTTTCTCAGTCTAGCTTGTTCAGGTGAATTAGTTGTGTAAATTTGAACGCATTCCAAGCACAATAGTTTACTTTAGCAGAGCGGGTTAGTTGCCAAATTTTACTTAATTGTGCACTTTTTGAAAAAAGCATGAAATTTCTAACATAGTTAGTACATAGCACAAGGATTAATTTGAGATGTGGAGGGAAATTGGATTTGACCTCTAGAGACTGGGAGAGGTCAAATTCAAAATGGCCGTCATCCATCCTTCCTATTCTTCAAGCGTGCTTATTTTTAGTTGGTAAAGAACAATTAAAGGGTCATTTACTACCAAATTGGGGGTGCTCATTCACTACCAAATTGGGGGTGCTCATTCACTTGGAAATACTTTTAAGATCACCAAAACTATCGAAAATGCATTTAGGTATTGTAATTAATAGCTAACAGTCTCCAGAGCATGAACACAGTGCTGTACTTAAGAGCAGCTTTAGCACATCCAGTGCACTGCTTCTTACAGTGACAGGAGATTAGTTCACGGCATGACTTAGAAGCTTCTGGAAGAGTTGTCCAATGAGGTTGCCATCCAGTTGTTTCCTTTATCCAGCCCCAGTCTGATGGCTCTGGCATCTCTGGATCCATGACCAATGCTTGGTTCCAACAGTTGGCCTGGTAACATGTTCGTTTAATGTGCTGTTTCAGAGCTGCCTGGGTTGGAGGAATGTTGTCACGAGTTCTACTTCTGTGAGAAGAGCTGTTTTCTGGCATCATTCACTCTCATGCTCTCACTGGTTCGATCATACATTAGCACTACAAATTTTTCCAAAAGCAATATTGATCCTTCACTGACCTCAGTTGGCATGAATAAAAGTTCGTTGAAAGCAGTGGTCACTTCTGCGAAAGACTTCCAAGTTGCCCATGCGGTCTTCTTTCCTCTGCCACCAAAAGAGGGAGTAAAGGCATGGAAAACTGGGAGTGTCAGACACTGTGCTGGAGTCATTGTGGCAATTATTTCATGAATAGCTATGTATCGAAAGTTTGACTTACACCAAAAGCAACCCACAGCTCATCAAGGGATATCTTGCTGAAGGAAGCCACAGCCAGTACCACCACATCAGTATCAACAGTATGTATAGTTACCTTCCTACACCCCTTTTGCACAGCATCTGCCACATGTAGACGTAGCCGAGTGTCAGCCTCCTCTTGTGAGCATGGGGCAAGGTGGGACAAACATGAGTCAGCAGGAGAGCATAGAACTCTAGTTCCATTTGTAGCATTTTTTTTTTTCCTTCTCCTACAGGAAGACAGATGGTTACATGCGACAGGAAAGCAAACAATTCAGTCTTGTCCTTCCTCATCGACTCTGAGGAAGTCACTCCATGACTTCGGCATTAATGTACCTGGAGCTACCCTTCTTCTGGTGCCCTTTCCCCTCTTCTCTCGAGTGGAAGCTTTCAGGCTGTTAGGTCGGTAAACATCCCAGACAATGTCAACTCGGTTGTTTTTCTCAAGCTGAGTATATATGTATGGTCCAAACACACCATCTCCATACTCTTGGAATGTTCTTGATCCTTTAGGATTTAGCATTTGAACCACAGCTGCTCCATCAAGCATTGTTGCATCTGATATAGGTACACAACTGTTCACATTGCCTTCTAGAAGTAAATCTGCTTTAACCTCAAACCTCATTTTTCCACAAGTTTACAATGCTGGTGGAGCTGCCTGGTTCTCATGGGAAAAAAAGTTGTCCATATCTCCATCTCGTGTTTGGCAGCAGATGTATAGTCTTGAAAAAAGACCACAGTCACTCTTAAGTGCTGCATGTTGATCCTTTTGTTTTGACGTACTCTTTATGGGTGGTCTACTGAATAATGGCAGATTGTTCTTAGGTATAGTTTGTGTGACAGGAGTTGTACATTTTTCAAGCCTTTCTGTCACAAAGTTGGTGTACTGCTCTTTGCCAAGAGTCTCAATCCTTTTCACAGTTTCAGCAACTTGGGTATCCATGATCTCCCTTATGTCAATGACTAGTAGGTCCTGGCTGTGTTCTAGGAATGGGTTTCCCATTTCTTCCAACACAGTCACAAGTGCTCCAATGTCCTTAAAAAATACTGATTGCACTGAGGGTTTCTGGTCATGATGATGGTTTCCAGAGTTACCTGCATCATATTGTGAGTGCAGACCCTGTTCTTCAAACTCTGTAATAATTCTAGCGATTTCTGGCCCAGCTACCATCCAGCATCTAAGTGCTCCTGTCAGTGCAATAGCTCCTCCAGAACCTTTCACCATTGCATTGTTCTGCTCATGGCACTGGTCAAGTGCCATGGCAGAGGATTTGTTTTGGTTTTGTGGACCACGAAGTTTCCAGATTTGAATTGTTCTAGAATATCTGGGTGCTTTTCAGAGAGAGTTGTCATATCTCGGATATGTACAGAAAGCCATCTGGAATAATGTGTGTGATCTAAGGCGAACATCCAAGGCATAGTCTGTATCAAAGATTCTATGTAAAGCTGAAAATTACCTTCACGAAGGGACCTGATGTACCTCAGCAGAAGAAACTCAAGTGTTAAGGTCTTAAGCCAGTAATCAAAGTGAACACAGACCTCTGCTCACTGTATACACCACTCCTCAAAACATAAACTATCCAGTTGCCTGGCATTGGCACCATCAGATGTTTGGTCTTCACTATAAGCTCGTTAGAGGAGTATGTAAAGGCTTGCAGCAGTGACCTGGTGTGCATGACGAGTCTTGGTGACATGGCTGGCATGTATGAAGGAATTTGCTGTTCCAGAATGTGCAATGTCAGCCTGTATCACCAGGGAGTTTGTCCAGCCGCTGTCTTCCAGCCAGTCTCCCAGCAATTTCAGTGTGGCCATCTCAATGTGTAGACCACCGAACATAATTACAAAGTGATCCTCTCCATATGTGGCTGGCCAAGTCCATTGAATTTCTTTTGCCAGATCATAGAGTGGTTGATCAGCAGCAATAACAGGCGTTTGACCAGGGTTCAAGTGCTGAATTGCTGCTTTAATGATGTCCATGGAGTGCCGTATCATTGCCACCGAGTTTGCACTGTCAAGAAATAAAGGCAATGGTGCATTAATTGCTGCTGGCATGGGACTACAGCTTGTTGCATATCAGCATAGTAGGCAGACCATGATATCCATCCACCTACTGTAGATTTTTCCACAGCTGTTTTGACTTTACTGAGCCATGCATTTTCATCTTCTTTGGCAGTTTTAGTAACAAGAAAATTGGATAGTTTAATTGGACCTTGCAAAGTCGGGGCACTGAAATCTTTTATTGCGATTGCAGCTGGTTGCACCATAGTGTAGGCTGATGGCAATGGTGTTACTGATTTTGTGGAAGAGCCACTCTGACTTATCACTGGTATGCCGCGATCGATTCCTCCATTTGTGTGTGATGGATGTTGTACAAGTGACACTCCAGTGCTATGAAAAGAATCTTTAGCTGTTGTGGAACTTGGGTTGTGGTCAACATTATCCACAGCTCCTGTTGTGAACAGTCCACTACGTAGTCTTGGTGGACTCAGACTTCAGTCCTGAAACTTTGGCGTACAGCATTTGCAATGTCTGAAGTGAGTTGAAATAGCCTGTCATATGAGACACACAATCCCATATTAAACAAAGTGTCAATGAGCCCTCTATTTCATGTAACTGCATGGATTTTGAGGGACAAGTAGATAGGAAGTGGAGTTTCTTGGCCATAGTGATGACGTGTCAAACCTGATGAGTCAACTTTTCGGGTATGCTTCATACTGTTGAAGACCATCAATTGAGAGATTGCTAGGCTAGGTTTTGTAGCAATTGTCTGAGCCTTATGCTTGATGTTTGTACCTTCAAGTATCATACTTACCAAGGCCAATAAGGATGGTGGCACAGCTTCCTGCTGGCAGTTTTCCTTGAATGATCTATCAAAAGAGAAATTTGAGTCAAAGATTTCTTTGCGCACTACCTAGGCTTCTCGCATGAGGTGAATAGCATCATCATCATGACAACTGGCCACCATGAGGGCTGGTTCAATGTCCTTTTCAAAACTCAAAAGAATGACTCTTCACTGTGATTGTGCTCGGAGATCAGGAAGTGCTGAAAGAAGTCTCTTTTTCAGCCTGGTCACGTGAATTCGCTTCTCTACAGTTAGACTGGTTGACCAATATCTGTCAATTTGAAGATAGGAGCACTATCTTCATTGCTTCTCACATCCTCTAAGCCACCAGCTCAGCAAAGGCAATGCCATGCAAACAAGACTCGCCTTCATCATCATTTTTGAATGCAGCATGCCTAGCTCTATTGTATAGCGAACAAAGGCACTTGTGATGGTACACGGCATCAATGGCAATCATGTCTCCTGCAGCAAGCTTGGTCAAAAGAGCAGTGTCCTCGACTTCAAGGGCACATTCCCGCATCGATATTGTAGGTTGATGCTTTGTGTAAGCCTGCAGAATCAGCAGGCTCATCACAAAAGAAGCAAGTAAGTTCTAGTTGGCATAGGTGTAGGAGTACTTTGCTGTTGTCCTTCAGTAAGTTCTCTCTGCTTTTGCTCATAAAATGCCTTTTTGTTGAACTGTAGCCGACATTTCTTATGCCACCCTGCCCTGTGTGCCTTCAGAGTGGATTCTATACCATCTCCATCATCCAATCGCTCCAGATTGATGTTTCTTGGCATGTGATTAAGAGTCTCAAAATTGAAGGAGGTCTTCAGCCAAAGATGCATACCCACTACCAACAGACTGCTTTGTTGATCTGAATGGACATTGCAAAGGTTCACCTGAGATACTTGGCAGAAAGCACAAATTTCCCAGTTAGTGCTTGAGGGTGGTTTTAGCTGCTTGGATGTAGAAGGCTGGGTAAAGTCCATCAGAGTGGGACGTTTGGACATGGTTGCTATAATAATCACCAGTAGCTAAGCTGAAATGCAGACAGACACTATTACCACCTGCACTTGAGTGCTTTATTCTATGACTAACCTGAGCTGGAAGTCTTAGCCTGTGAAATTAAGAAGACTGGGACTGGCACAAAAATAGCAAATTGTGAATGTACAAATCACTGGTGCACTAGCAAGCACATGTGGGTATGAATTGCGCAATAGTTGTGCCTGCACTAAGTAAGCACATGGGTATGAATTGTGCAACAGTTAAGCCTGCACTAAGTGAGCCCATTGGCATGATAGCACAATAGCTAGTTCTGCCCACACTAGCTAGCACATGCAGGGTCTGAATAGGTCAATAGCACAGGGAAAAAACACTCACTTGATTTTTTTTGGTCATTTTTGACCTTAAACATGGTCTAAAGGTAACTTTCTATAGTTTTGGTGATCTTAAAAGTATTTCCAAGTGAACGAGCACTCCCAATTTGGTAGTAAATGACCCTTTAATTGTTCTTTACCAATCAAAAATAAGCACGCTTGAAGAATAGGAAGGATAGATGACGGCCATTTTGAATTTGACCTCTCCCGGTCTCCAGAGGTCAAATCCAACTTCCCTCCACATCTTAAATTAATCCTTATGGTATGTACTAGCTATGTTCGAAGTTTCATGCTTTTTTCAAAAAGTGCACAATTTTGTAGTTATCCTGCTCTACTACTTGTTTTTCTTCGACAGTGGCACAAGAGAGAGGAAGGGGGGGGGGGGGGGGGGGGTTTACTGGAGCCCTCCCATAATCTTTTGGGCACAATCTAAAAATGTGATTTCTCACATGGAAATGTGAAAACCACAAAACACAAACCTTTTGAGCCCAACTTATACCAAAACACCTTCCTACGCAGCTGTTTCTCAATGGCATACAAAATCCAAGTGATTGTACAAGTGTTAAATGGAATAGAATCATTTAGCCTCGTCATATCATCATAATATAGCTATTAATGGTGGGGCACAACATCAACCAGTATGTGTGTGTGTGGGGGGGGGGGGGGGGGGGGGGGGTAGTTGGTGCAGTGATGTTCCTCCATATCCTAATTAAGACATACATACACAATCAAACGAGAGATACCTATAAAGTCCATGAAATGTTGAAATTAACAGCTAAGTTCAAGGTGGGACTTACTCACCATTAACACCTTACCAATTGCCTATTAACATTATTGTTAATTTTTAGAAGCTCTTTACCAAGTACTTGTTACTTCAGATACACTCAGTTTATAAATAATTTTTCTGTTGACGTCATTTTTTGCTGATGAATACAGCAATATATATCCTCAGTTTATACAACCAATGCCAATGAGATTGAATTTTATAGCCAATATAGCTAATTGGCTTGTACATTTAACTACAAAATACTGCTGTAATTATTTTAATATGCCCCACCCCTTCAAATTGATGATATTCGTGAGTTACAATACATAGTAATAGAAACGAGTCACATCTTAAATGTACGAATCTTTGTATAAGCTACAGTGACTCAGCTGCACATCACCTCATCCATTTTTACAGTGAGTGGTCTCTATGACATTGAAAACCCTTTACCTTGTGTAATAAAAAAAAACTGGTCGTTTTTTTGTGTGCTTTTAGTCAGATCATTTAGATAGTCACAATAAGCTACCCTTACTTGGGAAAATTAAGTTAAGAAAGACATTCTATTGAGGTAGCAAGAAATTCCATATTTTATATGTAACTGAAATTTTTATTGTCAAAACTACATAGCTACTTGTACCTACTTAACTCCAGGAAAATTAAGTCTTTTTGTTACTTTTGTATACAAATTTTGTAATGGTTATTATCAGATTTAAGGTTTTTACTTGTGCATAATGGCTCATATGTGCTGAAGCACACCAGCTTAGTTCTTGGCTACTAACTCAGCTTTCTACACACTGTATTCCATGAGCCAGATGATAGTACAAGCATTGTGACCAATAATAGCTGTAATTTATTTAAAGTTTATGTTTCTTGGTCCTCCCCAGACCAGGCAAGAGTACAACTTCAAGGAGAGTTACAAAAGAGATCATAGACCTTAATGTAAGCAGAAGAAGAAGACCAGATTTTATGGCAGCACAGGGGTGGTTTCTCCACAAAGTGTGTTTGTCCGTCTGCCATGGTTTTACTACCTTTATGAGAACCAGCTGTAGCCTCAGAAGTAGATTTATTCTCTAAACTATTTTTAAGAGCATGAAGAAGTAGAAATGCTTCCTCTGCAAGGTTCTGTACAATGGACCAGTTTGCTGCTGCAGCTGAATCAGATGTGCCATGGACTAACCGGAACAACACACTACTGTCACAGCCTTCATTATCGCGGAAGATGATGGCAGGATTGAAATCGTTTACCAGAAATAAGCAGCCCAGGCACAAGGAATCCTCCCCACTCTCAACAACACATGACCAACCATTTTAAAGAGGTGGTAATATCACAAGATTATTATGACATAGCTGCCATATTTGAGGCAGTGTCCAAACAACCACACTTTGCTATAAGGTTTCTGTGGAATACATTACTGCAGTTGATTCACACCTTCAGTAAGTGATTGTAGACACTGGCTTTTGCAAAAAAAAGGAATGGTTCAGTTCAGCTCAACAGACAAGCTTGTTGTTTCTTTAGACAACATTGGAGTCTGAGTAGAAGAAACCCATCATTTGCATCAGGTACTTGAGATTGCCATGGAGAAACACTTTAAAAAGCTAAAAATTCCAGCCATATGGGTTCTGTTTAGCTTGTGTCTTCGCATAAGAGAGCTGAAGGCAACCAGCATGGAGACCTGTCTGACATTGTCGAATTCCTTCAGAATGACACCCTATGAGACCAAAACAGTTCTGTGGTTTCTTCATAACCATGCCGGTGTTCTGATGTACTTACCCAGTGTTCCAGGTTTGGCGGATTTGATAATCATAGACGTCCAGGTAGATGACAATATCACAGGTGTCATTCTTTAAGCCATGAGCTTTGATAGCATTGGTCCAGCTACAGCCAAAAGATTCAGAAAGACTGGTCGATTCAAAATAAAGGATTTAAAAGCAGTTACAACTGACATTTGTGGAGATCTCATTCCACCAAAGCAGCTGGTAGCTTTGCTTGCGTATCTTCACATCATAGCTCAGATTGTGTCAGTCAAATCTTCTGATACTAACTCAGCCTTAGAAGAGGAAAAAGAATACATTATGCCTTATGTGTTAGAAAACACCAGTGCAAAGGAACTTGACCTATTCCACAAAAAATCCTATAGATCATGTTTAGCGGAACCTCTCTTGATGTATTTCAGTAGTGGGTTTACTCCTATGGGACTCTTTCCTGCTGCAATTGCTTGTCTTGTATCTAATGAGGCCTTCACTTTTGTTAGAGAAGGTATCAAGAAAAATACTGTGCATTTGATGTATGGACCTAAACAAATTAGTGTAACATTAATGTGTCGTTCTAAATATTTTGAAGTCGTAGTTTCATTTGATCCTACTTTCCAAGGCTCCATTCACCATGAATGTACTGCTTTAAAACAAGAAATAGAGGACACTCTAAAGAAGGCTAGTTCCAGAATGAACTACAGCAGCTACATGGACTACCAGTTTGCATTTGACTGTCGCTCACATGTTGAAGGAAATCATCTCGGGATAGATTATGAAGCAAAACCCGTTCCGTCAGTCATGAAGTGTGTCAAATAGCACATCGAAATAGACACCTCATTTGGTATGGACAGGTATGTAGAAAATAGACTATGTATTTCAACTTGTAATTACTAACTCTCATTTATTTTGTATTAGAAATACGAGAAGAAAGATTTTGTGCCAGAGATCTCGGAAAGTAAGTCAAATTATTGTAAGTATTTAGTATAATTCAAAATGTTATTTCATTAGGTGGCACTAACTTAAGTATATTTCTGAGAGTGTATCCTGACTTTGGTCCACTCAGTGAAGCCTTGTGTTATGACAGTAGCTGATCACTGCTACAGTATCCTGATATGTATGACCAGCTCCTTCAACGTCAGAACTGGATTGATGTAGAGAAGACAAGGAACATTCTGAGTAGCATTCGTACATTCTTATCAACTAGACCTACTGCCCTTGAGGAGTTTGTTACTGTATTGTCTCAAGTGGACTATTGTAGACAAGTGGCAGATAAAATACAGCAATAGCTCCAGTAAGTATAATATTGTTATTATTGTAAAATTTGTATTCTTGTTGTTTTGTTTGTGTAATACAATTGTGGAATAAATTCTATCAACACCACAGGGATATGTGTTTGAATACTCTTTTTGTATTATAATTTACATTTTTTGTTTCATTGATAATGTATTTTATATTTGAAACTCAGACAATGTTAATTTTAAGATTAAATTCCACTTTTTTTCGTTCTTTTAAAATCATTAGCTTCATTTTTAAATGTGGTAGATTGACTGGCCATCAAACCCCACCCACCTCTTTCCTTGTTATTTTCCATTGCCACTGTAACTATGTTGAGATGTACACTTAAAAGCAAATATTATTTCAAGTAATTAGTTTGCTCAGAACCAATGCTGACATGCTAATTTAAGCACTTCGTCATACGCGCTGTTTTCAATGAAAATGATAAAGTTTACGTTCCTCATCTCTATGAGTAGCTTCCAACTATCCACTCATTCATTGCCTGCACATTGTTTGCTTACTCGTCTGAACTAAACTTCACTACCATATTTATTCCAATTACAGCACCACTGTTAAATAATTCAAATGGGAAGTAGTCTCAGAATAATTCCGATGGTTCTTAAAATATGGGTGGGGCTTAAATTGGAATGAAATCAGACCAGTTGATGATACCTGAAGTGAGGACTAAGTTGGTTATTACTCTATACCGGCAAGGTCGCTGGATATCTCATTTGCTGTTCCTTAACACGTACGAAACGATTTTATAAAAGTTTTGAAGTAGTACTGCTGTTTGCCATAAGTGAACATTCTGCTGAGAATGAGGACTTCTTACACACATTCTATTCAGCTTAGCCACATATTTACAAATATCGATTGGTTTATAAATAGAACGAGGAAGAAAATGCAGTCACTGAGTGGTCATCATTAGAGCTGTGCTGTAATTAGAATAATATGCTGTCAAAACTTACTAATAATATGTCACAAATAATTCCTGTCTGTCAACACAATAATTATTTCACACGGCATCGGAAGTGTTGCTTACATGTTAGGTGGCATCGGAAGTGTTGCTTACATGTTAGGTGGCAATAATTTTTCTATTAAATTTTAATTCTTACAGCAGTTGCTGTTCTACTTCATATGATCAGCATGTGCTATACTTTGGTCTGTACATCAATGTGATCATAGTTAGGTTATATTTGATCCAGAGGGGAGTGTAGAGATGGTATTCCACTTCTTAAATGGGATTCTCTACCTTTCATCCACTCAAGTTTCTTAAAGCAAAATGTCAGAATTTACAGCAGATCTATATTGTCCAAAATATAGACCTAAATTATTTCTGTACTATTGCCATTCGAGTCAGTTATAACATCTCGATATTTGTATTTAACAATGTAGCAAGGTACATTATTATCTCTATTACATCAGACAATTATAAAATTTCGTAATTTTCGTATATTAAAAATTTTAAGTTTTATCAACTAATATTTTTTTTTACTTGCAGCTGAAGTATTTTTCTCATTGGCCGACTGACCGGTCAGCATGAATATTTGGAGTGATGATTTCCCAACCAGAATTAGTTCTGAACTCACTAACTGTAGATCTCACCACTAGCAGTGAAGTCTTCCACACTCTGACTGTTCCTTGCACCGTAGTCATAGTAGGACACACGGGATCTGGTAAGACCACACTACTTAACTCCATATTGGCATATAGTGCCATAGCTAAAGAGGACAAAGAATATTTGGACTTGGACACAACTTTAGTTTCTAACCAAACGCACCAGTTCCAGACTTGCCTGAGCGAAGGCAAGCGGGACAGGTTGTTCTGTGTAAATAGCTTTGATAGGTTAATTCGTTCGTCAAACATTTTGCAAGTAGAGGCACTTCTTAGTTTAGCAAGCAGAATATCCGCCACCATGTGCGGCAGCATCGTCATAGCAACCAGGCATTCTGGATTGAATTTTTTGTATTCTCACATTGATAAAGTTCACAAACATTTCGTCGTGGAAGGTTTTTCCGAGAAGGGTTTGAAGGATTACATATATTCATATTATCCTGACAAAACAAATGTTTTATTGAATTTTGTCAAAAAAAACCCTACACTTTTAGAAATGTGTAAAATTCCTTTGTTTTGTAAAGAGTTTTGCGTATTGCACGACACTATGAAGTCAAGTTCCTCTGTGACTGCCATGATGGACAGCATCGTCTTGAATCTTGTCAAGCGCAAGCTCAAGTCGTCCTTAAGAGACAAAGTTAAAAATTTCGATTCTCTCCCCACAGAAGAGCTAAACAGCTTCAAAATTTTATGCAAACTTGCCTTCCAGTTTTCTCTGTTGGGCCAGAAATTTGAGGATGTGGAAAGCTCTTTGTTTTTCCTGTAATTGTTTTGCCTCAGCGAAGGTCTATCTTCTATAGGCAGCATCAAAAATTTAGATTTAATTGACTTCAGCGAAAATTTTCGATACTTGACAGACCTGACCAAGACGAGCTTCTGGTTTATCTCTGTGCACGTCCAAGAGTTCCTCTGTGGCTACTATCTCTACAATCTGCCACCTCTCGACCAAATATACTTCCTCAGTGAACATGCTAAAGATTGGATTGATAACGGCTACCATTGATGGCTCAAGTATTTCTACGGCTTGGCAAGCCGTGGTGGGAAGCAGTTTAGCCCTACGGGTATGATGATCAATTCAGTGAATGAGCTCCTCCTCCAGTGCCTTGACCTGGACAAGTCCTTGCATGCTGTCGTCTTTCTTTCTAGCCTGGTCGAGACAGAAGAAAAGAGTTATTGGAGAAAGCTTGGGTCCAGGAAGGACAGGATTTTTAACATTACGTTATCTCTTTCTGAGTTTATTCAAGCCAAGAAAGGATTGATAGCTTTGATGGAGTATTCCGGAATCAAAGATTGGTCTTTGGAAGCAAACAGTTCCGTGATGGACAAAGTGTCAAGATTGCTAGGCAGTACCAAATCAAACGTCAGTCTATCGCAAAACAATAGGTTAACGGATGACATCAGACTGAAGCCACACTTGGAGATGTCCACGGCTGTAGAAGATCGTAAGTACAAGTTCCGTCAAGAAGGCCTCAAGAACAAATACAGATACCACCATTTCTCCTGCAGATCACTCAGGTAAATACTCCAGCATGTCCTTCAGCTTTATTCAAGCCTAAGCTGAAAGGAGACAGCTCGAATCCGTCCTATTTGAGTTTTCTCAGTTGCAAATGTCTTGAACGAGCAATGGACAGCCACGTCTCTTTTACTCCTGTCATTGCAACACATTTCCTGGCGGTTTCCAAGAAAGAAAAGATTTCCATGAGCGAGAAGGATGCGACCACTGTCCATTTGAATGAGGAGCATGGAGGAGAGGCTCTGGAACTGGTCATCGTCCTACAGCCAGCCCTGAGGAAGATCGCCTTTGTCCTCCCTGGCAGTAACAAGCAGTACGACATGAATCTCAGATCAGACGAGTTGCAGAATGTGCTCACGTTTGATGACGGCAGCGAAGATGAGATGGAAGACACGGTTCAGCATGGTCGCTCGCAGGAACTATTCCCCACCAAGTCGGAAAGGGTCTTTCCCAAGTTAGCTGTACCTTTAGACCACCCGGAGCTCAGGGGAGGTAATGTGGGACTCCAACCAGCCGAAATCTGGATCAGCGTTGCAGGTAAGTCGGGATGATGAAGGCGATGTAGATATCGTGACCAAAGCAAAGGAGGGAGAAGACTTTGTTGAGAATTTCGAGGCTGTAGGTCAAGATATGGAGGTAATGAAGAGTTTCCACCAGGAAATAGCTGATAGTGGAGGAGGATCATTAGTGATGCCATCTATGTCAGTTCACCACGTAGGATCACTCCATTTCCCCCTACCTGCAGGGGGTTTCGTTCATCCGGTAAGGCATGGATAATCTCCATGGAGAGCCTCTCTGGTATGACACTGAAGGTCACTGTACCGGGTCTCATGGCCGTGGGCAACTTTGCCGTCTGCTGTTGATGACTTTGCGATGAGTGGCCATAGGAGGTGGAGCTTGACTTCAACACTTTGCTCGACGGGCTAAAGGTAGCAATCAAGAAAACGGCTTTTAGAACGAGGGAACTTAACATCATGACCAAACTCAACCACGGCAACATCCTTCGTCTGTTGGCGTTCATGTGGGGGGAGGAGAATCCAGAGCATCGCAGGCCCTACTTTTCATACCATTTCTATGATCTGTACGACGGTAAGTGGAGACAGATGGTGCATGAATGAGGGGTTGGGTGAGCTCTGATGTAATGTGTTGTTGTTCAGTTGTGCGTGGGCGTATGTACATGGGTATGTGTGGGTATATATTTTTATGTCCTTTTATTACTATTTTCGTTATTGTTATTATTATTTGTGTTCGGTGTGTCAATGCCATCGATGAAGTGTACCTGATTGCTCCAAGGAACACCAAACTTGGCTGCTGAGGAGAAGAATTTTACTCTTCTTTTTATGTGTAATTGTTATTACTTTATTATTATTATTATTATTATTATTATTTTATTACAACCAGTGTTGGGGTCAAATACTTTGAATAGTATTTAAATTCAAATACAAATACTTTTTGATTGCATCAAAATTACTGTCAATGAAGTGTTACATGGAACTAACCAATAGAATATATCTGTCCAATAGAAATATGTTTAGGAAATTTTTTATTTTCTACTTTTTACTATTAAAAAAGCTCGCAATGCTACCTTATGATTTTTAAAAAAGTATTTGAAATACAAATACAAATTACTCCAAAAATATTTAAATACAGCAGAACTACAAATACTCGTGTATTTGACCCCAACCCTGATTACAACTAGCTACTATTATTATTACTATTAATTTTAATTTTTGTGGTTATGATGTTTAGTATAGAGTATGTATTAGTGTCAGACGATATTTGTGGGTGGGTGTGGTTTGCATGTGGGTGTGCGCATGTGTGTATTATTGGACAGTACAGTGGTCCCTTTCTTG
>WLWD01000174.1_pt1 | contig 24886 bp, 15 predicted proteins | sample 6712731 | NCBI WGS metagenome assembly WLWD01 (sample SAMN12718690, study PRJNA576275) | sponge metagenome | isolation source: marine sponge | host: Mycale hentscheli | place: New Zealand: South Island, Marlborough, Capsize Point | collected 2014-11-01 | reverse complement strand
ATGATACCCATTGAAAAAAATTTACTTTCGAACGTAGAGTCACTCGAATGATGACATGGACATGGTTATTTTTGCAAATCTGACTGCGATTTGAAAGTCTTCGACTTATTGGTGTATTATATATATCGTTATCCTCACTGTTTTGTAAAACATCCAAAAAAATAATTAACGTTTCCTATGAAATGACCCTCAAAAACATTGCTATATTAAAAAAAATTTGCGATTAATTTCATCACTGCACATTTAGCTATCTTGTCTCATATAGTGCTAGCTTAATGAAATTATTCTAGGTTTGTTATTGCATCCTTTGGTACACTCAAACAATTATTGAAGATAAATTGTAAGTCAATTCTGTTAGAGAGTACTTAAACAAAGTCAGTCTAGTTTGGGAGGGACATCCTGCATAAATGTGTTTTAAGCACGACTGACATGTAACAGTAGAGGTGTGTGGCCGTTACTTTCACTGACTAAACTTGCACACTAATTGTGTCTTATTTTAGATTTGGTCCACTTGTTTATCACTGGACCATGAGGTATGAAGCTAAACATTCATACTTCAAAAGCTTGACACACACGCTGGGAAATTATGTCAACATACCATACTCCTTGGCCATGCGCTACCAGCAGTATGTGTGCTACACGCAGAGCATCACGCAAGACTGCCAGAAAGACCATATCACTACTGGTCCAGGTGGGAGAACATATTCCTATATGATCGCCTGCAAATGTATATTACAAAATGAACCAACTATGTATATGTATATAGCTTTCCCTGTAGCAACCACTGAACTGCCAGATACCATATCAGCCTTCAATGTCTTTGAGTAAGCAATACGTATTGTGAAATTCTTATAATCATAACTACTACCATTATAGGACGAAGTGGGCTAAAGTTCATGGGACCACATACAAAAGGAATGCTACTGTTATTTTAAACAAAGATGAGGATATTATTGAAGCACTTCAAATTCACAAAATACTAGTAGTTAACGGAACTGAAATATATTTTTATGGAAATGCACACAAACTGGACCAATATCACAGACACTACCGGACGCACACCCTGACAGATTTGAACAAACACATCCATGTATGTTATGACAAATTATATCACCACATTGTTATGCACCCAAGAACTACCAGAGTACTTCCACAAGACACCATCATTTTATTACCTCATTACATTTCATAAATTTCATTTGTTGCCACTTACTCAATATTTCCTGTTTTTATATTATAAACAATCACTACCATTTGTCTCCCATTGTCTCTTAAAACATCTTAACTGTTGCTTGGGTTCTACAGCACGGAAGAGCAGTCTACAAATAAGGTTCACTAGAATAAGTGCATACTAATGGGAAATGCTCTGATCTAAAATAGTTTTACTGGGCAGCAGTGCGTTGAGCTCAGTTGAGCTCGTGTGCTTGAACGTTATGACTGAAAAGTGCTAGTCTGTTAACAAAGTAAATGACCTGGTAGATCTACATACACATTGCTTCGCTAACCATAAAATTTTCTACCTTCGCACATCAACTCCAGCTCTTTCATTATCAATCAAGGGTGTCTCCGCGCGCCTCTTTCTCCAACAAATTACCACACCCCCTAATAGTTTTGCTAATTGTGGTGGGTGACAGCTGAGTAGAAACCCTTTTCCAATATGTTGAGTATAAGAAACCCTTTACCGATTATGAGGGCTAGAGTTAAACCCTTTACCATAATTTCCAATGAAAGTCTAAGAAGCTCGTTGGCTGGTTTTGTCTCGGGACAAGAAAGCTTTATGGTCCACTGATGATGTTTTGTAAGTTGATTGTGGTTCATACACGTGTTGTCATGCATGTTGTTTTGTGTGGGAGGGTGTTATTATCCAAACCTTGGCAGAACTAGCAACCAAAATTCATAAGTGATCGAGTCCTGGTTGCAAAATGCTGAAGATTGTGTCCATATGCATGAGATTAATCATTTAGTAACAAACAGGTAGCTATGTAGTTAAACTAAGATAGCAAACCCCTACAAGTACCTGTCTGTATAGGGGGCATGACTTTTTCTAGAAAAGCCAGACCTTTTGCTCGTTTTCCATACTGCAAACCTTAGCTATTGTCCACAGTATTGTTGATAAATTGTGTAGCTATAGTAACAGTGATTTGTGTGAAATATATATAGGTTTGCTTGAGAGCTTGATATGCCAGCCAAGTGTGTGAAACTCGCCCGTGATGAGTGAGAGTTGAGAGGTCTGCCTAAGTGAGAGTCAGATTAAATAAATAGGCTTAGCTTAAAAATTATTACTAAATGGTAGTAGCTATGTATTGCATAGTATGTTCAACTTGATCACGAACGAAAGGTCTGCCTAAATCTACGTAAATGAAACCTTAGTGGTATACACATTTGCACTTCATAGTTAGAACTACTGCTTTGATGGACATAGCTATCAAATCATACCTTATGCTTTTAAGTAGATAAGTAATGGTTGTTGATAGAGCTGGGCGATCACAGGCGATACGATATTATCTTGAATTATCACAATATAGCGATATATCGCGATATTTTTTAACATGTCAATTGAAACTGTGTTTGCTTTTGATATGATCCTCGGCTAGCTATTGATGTAAGAACTTTGTTATCTATCCATTATAACAAAAATGGCTGCTCCTATAAAACGATACCGTGAACCGATCATATCTGGACATTCTCAAAATATCGTATCCCGATATCAGGTTAATATTGCGGTGCAACGATAATACCGGAATATCGTCCAGCTCTAGTTGTTGATAGATGAAAAACAATGGTTTGTGTGAGTCAATGTACTTTGTGTGTGAGTGTGTTGTTGTTTATATTCATATAGATTTGGTGGTCATGATAAAAGGATTTGTTGTGTCATAGTGGCAGCAAAACATGAGACAGAATAATGTGAGTTAGTATGAATATAACACGGGTAATTATGGTAGTCAGGATAGCGTAAGTAAGGTAATTGAAATCGAATGAGGTGAAGCTGAGAGCTTTTTTTTTTGCTTCATGAGTACTATTCATCCCAAATACCACGACTACCCATGCTGTTACTTGGTAATAGTACACTGACATCCTAACATGTAGCCAACACTATTTTATTATGGCTACCTTAAGGTAACTTTTATTTGTGGTACTAATTTTAGCTAATTTTAGCTAGTTCAAAGTTCAACTTGATTTTGCTCTTGATTGGAATAAAATCTTAACTTACCAATACCTTGATTATAACAGTCATGGGCCCAGTATAGCATGGTATTAGACTTGAACTGATAGCATATTCCTTTGGCACAAAACTAGCACCCTAAAATCTCAAAAAAGCCAAAATCGCTAAAATAAGTATCTGTCAATATTAGCTACCTTAAGGTATTTCATTTTCTATGGGACATTTCTATTTAGTGGCGATTTAGCCCAAACGTTTTTCAATGTGCTATTGGTGTCGGGTATATTGGTATGAGTAATAACACGGGTAACCATGGTATTCGGGATTAATATCACAAGTAATGCAATTGAAATGGTACGAGGCAAAGCCGAGTACTGTTTATTGCTTTACGACTACGGTTACTAGTGCTATCACTCGCTAATAGTACACCTAAATCTTAACCTAATCCACTATTACTTTAAATAAACTTTTAAGCAAAACCCCTCACTTTGCAAACTGTTCTATCTCAACTCCAGCCATACTATTTCATTTTCCGCGGCCTATTTCAATTGAACGGCAATTTTTCCCATACATTGGGCAATGTACGCTGTGTACTATTACAGAAGTAATTGCATGTAATATAATTCATAGTATATCAAGAGTTGTTTGGCAATATTTCAACAGCAGCAACAACAAAATAACAATAATAATAATAAATAATAATAATGATAATATAAAAGAGAGCAGATATCTTAGACAACGCATGCTACCCATGGCTGAGGTAAAGTTTCCCCTTGAAGTGCAACAGATAATCTCTGTAGAAGACAATCAGTTGACTTAGCCTCTCGTCTCATTGATTATTTTATGTCACAAATCCTCTAACTTCTATCACCTTGCTCCCAGTGTGTCCATTGTTTCAACTGAAATTAGCCAAAAATAGTGACTGAATAACACGTCATGATACTTCTCACTCGTTCAGTCTTCAGCAGCAGTTGCATTTCTCCCCGGCCCAACATTTCCCCTAAAATCTAAACAAAGCACACTCAAATAATAATCAATTCTAATCATACTAACTTGTATTTTTTTAACTTCAAGTTACCCATTACATTTTTGTGTGTATGTGTATGTATGTGTGCATGTTTGTATAGGTAAAATACACTTCTTCATGATCATTGAACATGGGCAATATCTTACTGGTACTTTTGAAATGGTAAGTGGTAGTGTTATGGCAATGTGTGATGGCTGAGCTATATGTCAGGTTTATGAACTGCAAGGGTCACAAAATGCAAATGTGTATACTTGCTGCACACACACACCACACTGCACACACAAACCCACACACACACACACACACACACACACACACACACAATGAGCCCAAGTATAATTTGCTCTTAAAAAAAAAACGGTTTGCCAGCTAAGTTACTTTCAATAAAGTTCAAATGTTGACCATTGCCAGATTTGAAGGGCGATTTTAAATCTGGTAAAGGGAAACTTAGCATATGATAGTAAGTGACTGAGATTGACAAAGTTTCACCTGGATGAATTAAGACACGTGGTGTTTGAATACATAATATTGTAATCTATTGTGTTGTCCATGCTAAAGATACTAAGAATAAATTGAACTATAAGCAGCTGTTTTGTGTGGTATTTCATTAAGGTATGGATACTGAAGGTAGTTAAGAAATAAAGGTGGGGTGGACTTGGGGATATTGGTCATATAGCTACTTCACTGAAAGGAAAATCTGATCTTACTGTACTTGTAAATTCAACATATGTTTTGCATGTTATGTAGAGAATGCGCACCATCATGGATGAGTGAAGATCAGCTCTCCTGTTCTCTTCAGTTATGGAACCTTCAATTGATGATTATTTTTATAAACATTATTAGCATTCATATAATGACCAGTGAAATAAATATAGTCGTTAGGTAAATGATCATCATGGTTAACAATTATAACAGGAAATTCCCTGAGGTACCAGTTCAATATTGATGATCCTTGCCGATGTAATAATGTATGTTGGGAAAAGGGTCGTCAAATATGCAGGACTAAAGCTGAAGCATTAGAATAGGCTAAATGGCATTGTATTATTTACAATTTGTAAAGTGTATGTCATTCCAGTTTTAGACTGTAGCCTTTGTTGCAATGGTGTGGGCTTCACATATATTATAAGGACTAGTGCTGTGTATTGACAAACAAAAGCTTGTGAAGTAGTTTGTAAGAGCAAATTTCAGTTAACAAGAAAATGAACAAAGTTCAACTAAAATATATGATGAGATTCTTCCATAGACTTCTATTAAAAGTTATGCTCAATAGGGTGTACTAGTACACCATAAGGTGTTATGATACACCATAGGGTGTACCGTTACACCCCTTTCCGCAAGGGTGTTTCAGTACACCCTAGTAAGGGTGTATCGTTACACCCCATTTTTTACTGTGTAAATGTTACACGAACGCCTTTTATTCCATACAAAAAGTGAACCATGTTTTTCTTGACTCCTTCTCTAATGAATAAGAAAGACTTGTTAGATATGAAACAAGCCATTGCAGCTGGAAAGAGTCCCATAGGAGTAAACCCACAACGGAAGTATATCAAGAGAGGCTCCATAAAACATGATCGATAGGATTCTTTGTGGAATAAGTCAAGTTCCTTTGCACTAGTGTTTTCTAACACGCAAGGCATGATGTATTCTTTCTCTTCTTTCTCTTCTTCTAACACTGAGTTAGTATCAGAAGATTCAACTGGCACAATCTCAGCTACGATATGAAGGTGATCAAGCAAAGATACAAGTTGATGAGGTGGAATCAAATCTCCTAAAATGTCAGCTGTAGCTGCTTTCAAATCTTTCATGGTGAACCGACCTGTATTCCTGAATCTCTCGGCTTTGGCCTGACCTACAATATTAAAGCTCATGGCTTTAAGAATGACACTAGTGATACTGTCATACACTACCTGGATGTCTATGATGACTATGTCTTCCAAATAAGGCACCCTGGGGAAATACATCAGAACACCAGCATGGTGGTGAAGAAACCACAGAGCTGTTTTGGTCTCATGAGGTGTCATATTCAAGGCATGGGACAAGGCCAAGCAGGTCTCCAGGCTGGCTGTCCTCACCTCTCTCATGCGAAGACACAAGCTAAACAGAAGCCACACAGCCGGAATTTTTAACTTTTCAAAATGTTGCTCCATGGCATTTCCTAGTAACTGATGCAAATGATCGATTTCTTCTCGTCCGCCTCCCATGTTGTCCAAAGAAACAACAAGCTTGTCTTCTGAGCAAAACTGAACTATGTCATTGTCTGTAAAGTTAGTGTCTTTAATCACTTTTTGAAGCTGTGAGTCGACTTTAGTGATGTCTTCCTCAGAAACCTTATCTTTGTGAGTACCCACTATATACGCGACTGACTTTGAAGACTCCAGTATCTCACCAATGGCTGAGTCGTCTGTTCTAGGTGTCTCACCAATGATGGGTGGGTTGTCTGTTTCTGGTAGAGGTTGAAGATGGGTGGAGGAACTGAAACAAGATATACTGGCAAGAGTACGCAAAAGCATTTCTTGCAGCGTGAACTCTGATTTCTCTGGTGCAGTTGTCTCTCCTGTAGCTCTTTGATAATAAACTTGATACTCCTCATTTAACTTGAACTTGTAGCTAAAGAGCAGTAAATAGAGGCCAGGTCCTATAGTGAGTGCTGGTAGCATGTCCATCAGCTCCGGCTGACCTCCAGTGTCCTCCATTCTCAAGAAAGCTTTGAAAGAATGTTCCACCTTTTCTGCAAACTGTGGCTGTTTGGACACTTTCTCAAGAATTGCAGCTATTTCAGAATAATTCTTTGATGATACCACTTCATCAGCTACTGGTACATGTCTGGATTTCCTATTCAATCGTGCAACCATCTTCTGCAGTAATGTAGGTTGTGCTGGTTTTTCCACAGGTCGAGACTGCTCTGTACTGCTAGCCTGACTGACCTCTGCCGTGGTTGCACTACCTCCAAGGGATTCAGCTGTTGCCTCAGAAGTGGATTCAGTCTCCAGACTGTCTTTAAGACTGTGAAAGAGTATAGATGCTTCCTCAATGAGATCCTGAACAATAGTCCAGTATGCCTTTCTTTCTGCTGTAGTTGGATCAGACATGTTGTGGACTAACATATTGGAGCAACACTCCACTGTGCCTGTGCTGCCATGAATCTGCTCCTCTTCCAATGCTGACAGAAGATCTATGATCTCTTTCATAAGGCGACGGCGAGTTGTACTCTTGCCTTGTCGTGGAGGACCCAGGAACATAAACTTTATAGACAGAAGCTCCAGCACATCCTTGGAAACAATGAAGTGTTTGTAGGCTTGTTCAAACTTGAAAACTCCTAAGCACATAAAATATGACATATTATATGATATGCAAATGAAACTATACTATTATACTACATACTGAACTGAAACAGCTACGCCTGTCTGGGCTTTGCTATTATTAGAAAGTTAACATTAAAATGACAAAAATACTTCCTAGTATCTTACAAACATACATTTTCTAAATCTCAACACAAAATGTTTTCCTGATCTACTCAAGCAAAGTTTAGTAAACAATACTGTCACATTCACATTTTTAGTCCATGTCCTAATCTCCAACTCCATGTCAAAGTTTCTAACTACTTGCTCCAGTTTATAATAGGCCCTAAGTCCATGTTCCAGTCTGTCTTAATCTCTAGCTCTATGGCCCAGTTTCTACCATTATGTCTATCTCTAACCTATATCACAGTCATTCTATATTTTAGAACGTTGCAAGTCACATGCAGCAATTTCATTAATTTATTCAAGTAGATTCATGCTTTGCAGCACTTAGAAATTTAGTAAATATGATGGATATTGCTATACTCTACTGTCACAGACATTTTTGTTTGTTACTCAGGTGTTAGTTGTTGCTATGTTCTACAACAGTTAGATTTGAATTGGCAACGTTAAAAAATCTTCGGCCTGGAGTAACGTCCTCGTTATGCCTGCACACCACTGCTCAAAACCTCATATTCCTAAACTCAGCAGATTCACAATATCCTAATCTAACTATTATATTATAGTTTCTAACTTCGTATGCCAACAACCTAACTCGTGTCCCAGTCTCAGGGCCATAGGAAGCAATATTGAACCTAAACGGCTATTCCCCGCCTACAAAGTAAGAGACAATTCCTTTAATTAATACATTTAACTGAGTTGCCTAAAGTTAAGTAGTGTGATGTGTTATGATAATCAGCTGTATGTGTTATAATAATGAACAGCCAAGACCGTTTAGGCCGTTTTATTTTCTACAGCCCTGAGTTTCTCTCTATCATATTGCGGTGTCTAAACCCGTGTCTCAGTTTCAAACTCAATATATCAGTATCTAACTCCACATCACATTTGTACTTGTACGTACGTCCCAGTCGCTATCTCTATGTTCCCTCCCTATCTCAGTCTCTAACTCCATGCTCTTATCTATACCACAATGTCCCGGTCTCTAACTCCATGTCCCAGTCTCTAACTCCATGTCCCAGTCTCTAACTCCATGTCCCAGTCTCTAACTCCATGTCCCAGTCTCTAACTCCTTGTTCCAGTCTGTAACTCCATGTCCCAGTCTCTAACTCCATGTCCCAGTCTCTAACTCATGTCCCAGTCTCTAACTCATGTCCCAGTCTCTAACTCCATGTCCGTCTCTAACTCCATGTCCCAGTCTCTAACTCTATGTTCCAGTCTCTAACTCCATGTCCCAGTCTCTAACTCCATGTCCCAGTCTCTAACTCATGTCCCAGTCTCTAACTCATGTCCCAGTCTCTAACTCCACGTCCCCAGTCTCTAACTCCATGTCCCAGTCTCTAACTCCATGTCCCAGTCTCTAACTCCATGTCCCAGTCTCTAACTCCATGTCCCAGTCTCTAACTCCATGTCCCAAGTCTCTAACTCATGTCCCAGTCTCTAACTCCATGTCCCAGACTCTAACTCCATGTCCCGGTCTCTAACTCCATGTCCCAGTCTCTAACTCCATGTCCCAGTCTCTAACTCCATGTCCCAGCCCAGTCTCTAACTCCATGTCCCAGTCTCTAACTCATGTCCCAGTCTCTAACTCCATGTCCCAGTCTCTAACTCCATGTCCCAGTCTCTAACTCCATGTCCCAGTCTCTAACTCCATGTCCCAGTCTCTAACTCCATGTCCCAGTCCCTAACTCCATGTCCCAGTCTCTAACTCCTTGTCCCAGTCTCTAACTCCATGTCCGAGTCTCTAACTCCATGTCCCAGTCCCTAACTCCATGTCCCAGTCTCTAACTCCATGTCCCAGTCTCTAACTCCATGTTCCAGTCTCTAACTCCATGTCCCAGTCTCTAACTCCATGTCCCAGTCTCTAACTCCATGTCCCAGTCTCTAACTCCATGTTCCAGTCTCTAACTCCATGTCCCAGTCTCTAACTCCATGTCCCAGTCTCTAACTCCATGTCCCAGTCTCTAACTCCATGTCCCAGTCTCTAACTCCATGTCCCAGTCTCTAACTCCATGTCCCAGTCTCTAACTCCATGTCCCAGTCTCTAACTCCATGTCCCAGTCTCTAACTCCATGTTCCAGTCTCTAACTCCATGTCCCAGTCTCTAACTCCTTGTCCCAGTCTCTCTAACTCCATGTCCCAGTCTCTAACTCCATGTCCCAGTCTCTAACTCCATGTCCCAGTCTCTAACTCCATGTTCCAGTCTCTAACTCCATGTCCCAGTCTCTAACTCCATGTCCCAGTCTCTAACTCATGTCCCAGTCTCTAACACCATGTCCCAGTCTCTAACTCCATGTCCCAGTCTCTAACTCCATGTCCCAGTCTCTAACTCATGTCCCAGTCTCTAACTCCATGTCCCAGTCTCTAACTCATGTCCCAGTCTCTAACTCCATGTCCCAGTCTCTAACTCCATGTCCCAGTCTCTAACTCCATGTCCCAGTCTCTAACTCATGTCCCAGTCTCCAACTCCATGTCCCAGTCTCCATGTCCCAGTCTCTAACTCCATGTCCCAGCCCAGTCTCTAACTCCATGTCCCAGTCTCTAACTCATGTACCAGTCTCTAACTCCATGTCCCCAGTCTCTAACTCATGTCCCAGTCTCTAACTCCATGTCCCAGTCTCTAACTCCATGTCCCAGTCTCTAACTCCATGACCTAGTCTCTAACTCCATGTCCCCAGTCTCTAACTCATGTCCCAGTCTCTAACTCCATGTCCCAGTCTCTAACTCCATGTCCCAGTCTCTAACTCCATGACCCAGTCTCTAACTCTATGTTCCAGTCTCTAACTCCATGTCCCAGTCTCTAACTCCATGTCCCAGTCTCTAACTCATGTCCCAGTCTCTAACTCATGTCCCAGTCTCTAACTCCACGTCCCCAGTCTCTAACTCCATGTCCCAGTCTCTAACTCCATGTCCCAGTCTCTAACTCCATGTCCCAGTCTCTAACTCCATGTCCCAGTCTCTAACTCCATGTCCCAAGTCTCTAACTCATGTCCCAGTCTCTAACTCCATGTCCCAGACTCTAACTCCATGTCCCGGTCTCTAACTCCATGTCCCAGTCTCTAACTCCATGTCCCAGTCTCTAACTCCATGTCCCAGCCCAGTCTCTAACTCCATGTCCCAGTCTCTAACTCATGTCCCAGTCTCTAACTCCATGTCCCAGTCTCTAACTCCATGTCCCAGTCTCTAACTCCAAGTCCCGGTCTCTAACTCCATGTCCCGGTCTCTAACTCCATGTCCCAGTCTCTAACTCCATGTCCCAGTCTCTAACTCCATCTCCCAGTCCTCTAACTCCAAGTCCCGGCTCTAACTCCATGTCCCAGTCCTAACTCCATTCCAGTCTCGAACTCATGTCCGTCTCTAACTCATGTCCACGTCTCTAACTCCACGTCCCCCGTCCTCGAACGCCATTTCCCAGTGCTCCTAACTCCATTCCCCAGTCTCTAACTCCTGTCCAAGTCCTCTAACTCCATGGCCCGTCTCTAACTCCATGTCCCAGTCTCTAACTCCACGTCCCCAGTCTCTAACTCATGTCCCAGTCTCTAACTCCATGTCCCAGTCTCTAACTCCATGTCCCAGTCTCTAACTCATGTCCCAGTCTCTAACTCCATGTCTCAGTCTCTAACTCCACGTCCCCAGTCTCTAACTCATGTCCCAGTCTCTAACTCCATGTCCCAGTCTCTAACTCCATGTCCCAGTCTCTAACTCCATGTGCCAGTCTCTAACTCCATGTCTCAGTCTCTAACTCCACGTCCCCAGTCTCTAACTCATGTCCCAGTCTCTAACTCCATGTCCCAGTCTCTAACTCATGTCCCAGTCCCTCTAACTCCACGTCCCCAGTTCTACTCCATGTCCCATCTCTAACCCTGTCCCGTCTCTAACTCAGTCCCAGTCTCTAACTCCATGTAGACCTCGTCTAACTCCATGTCCACAAGTCTCTACTCATGTCCCCGTCTCTAACTCCAGGTCCCAGAACTCTAACGCCGATTCCCGGGCTCTAACTCCATGTCCCAGGTCCCCTCTAACTCCCATGTCCCAATCTCTAACTCATGTTCCCAGCCCAGTCCTCTAACTCCATGTCCCAGTCTCTAACTCCATGTCCCAGTCTCTAACTCATGTCCCAGTCTCTAACTCCATGTCCCAGTCTCTACTCATGTCCCAGTCTCTAACTCCATGTCCCCAGTCTCTAACTCCATGTCCCAGTCTCTAACTCATGTCCCAGTCTCTAACTCATGTCCCAGTCTCTAACTCCATGTCCCAGTCTCTAACTCCATGTCCCAAGTCTCTAACTCATGTCCCAGTCTCTAACTCCATGTTCCAGTCTCTAACTCCATGTCCCGGTCTCTAACTCCATGTCCCAGTCTCTAACTAACTCCATGTCCCAGTCTCTAACTCCATGTCCCAGCCCAGTCTCTAACTCCATGTCCCAGTCTCTAACTCATGTCCCAGTCTCTAACTCCATGTCCCCAGTCTCTAACTCATGTCCCAGTCTCTAACTCCATGTCCCAGTCTCTAACTCATGTCCCAGTCTCTAACTCAATGTCCCAGTCTCTAACTCCATGTCCCAGTCTCTAACTCCATGTCCCAGTCTCTAACTCCATGTTCCAGTCTCTAACTCCATGTCCCAGTCTCTAACTCCATGTCCCAGTCTCTAACTCCATGTCCCAGTCTCTAACTCCATGTTCCAGTCTCTAACTCCATGTCCCAGTCTCTAACCCCATGTCCCAGTCTCTAACTCCATGTCCCAGTCTCTAACCCCATGCCCCAGTCTCTAACTCCATGCCCCAGTCTCTAACTCCATGTCCCAGTCTCTAACCCCATGTCCCAGTCTCTAACTCCATGTTCCAGTCTCTAACTCTATGTCCCAGTCTCTAACTCCATGTCCCAGTCTCTAACTCCATGTCCCAGTCTCTAACTCCATGCCCCAGTGTCTAACTCCATGTCCCAGTGTCTAACTTAATGTCCCAGTCTCTAACTCCATGTCCCAGTCTCTAACTCCATGTCCCAGTCTCTTACTCCATGTCCCAGTCTCTAACTCCATGTCCCAGTCTCTATCTCCATGTCCCAGTCTCTAACTCCATGTCCCAGTCTCTATCTCCATGTCCCAGTCTCTAAATCCATGTCCCAGTCTCTAAATCCATGTCCCAGTCTCTAACTCCATGTCCCAGTCTCTAACTCCATGTCCCAGTCTCTAACTCCATGTCCCAGTCTCGAACTCCAAGTCCCAGTCTCGAACTCCATGTCCCAGTCTCTAACTCCATGTCCCAGTCTCTAACTCCATGTACCAGTCTCTAACTCCATGTACCAGTCTCTAACTCCATGTCCCAGTCTCTATCTCCATTTCCCAGTCTCTATCTCCATTTCCCAGTCTCTATCTTCATGTCTCAGTCTCTATCTCCATGTCCCAGTCTCTATCTCCATTTCCTAGTCTCTATCTCCATTTCCCAGTCTCTATCTCCATGTCCCAGTCTCTAACTCCATGTCCCAGTCTCTAACTCCATGTCCCAGTCTCTAACTCCATGTCCCAGTCTCTAACTCCATGTCCCAGTCTCTAAAATCATGCCAGTCTCTAACTCCATTGTCCCAGTATCTAACTCCATGTCCAGTCTTCTAACTCATGATCCAGTCTCTAACTCCAGTCCAAGTTCTATCGCATTCCCAGTCTCTAACTCCATGTCCCAGTCTCTAACTTCATGTCCCAGTCTCTAACTCCATGTCCCAGTCTCTAACTCCATGTCCCAGTCTCTAACTCCATGTCCCAGTCTCTAACTCCATGTCCCAGTCTCTAACTCCATGTCCCAGTCTCTAACTCCATGTCCCAGTCTCTAACTCCATGTCCCAGTCTCTAACTCCATGTCCCAGTCTTTACTCCACCTTTATGCCTTAATCTCTAACTTTGTGTATCAGTTACTCTTACCTCTCATGAATGCATCAATTTGCTTTCTCAGTTTTGTTAGTCCAATATTTTGTAAGACGTCTAGTAGTTGTTGCCATGTTGGATGATGTCGTTCACACCATGTGACAAGAAGTTTAGTTACATAATACACAGGATCTCTCTGTGGGTCAAGGTCTGGTAGTTCTACTCCAGTAGATTGTGCTAGTTGAGAGAGACTGTTGGCCAGGACAGACACAATCCGAATGCCCATCACTGCCTCTAGTCTGGACAGGACATTGGATGGGAACCGGTTGTCTGGTGAATAGGGAATCACTACACAACAATAACAATAATATTTCACAAATTATAGTATTCACACTCTGGTATGTCATGCCTGCAATACAGAGTGTGGGAGTTGGTTTTATGGCCTAAAGCTAAGCCAGTAGCAGCTGCTGTCAGCATCACTTCCACTTTAGCATTGACATTCTTAGCTATAGATCAGTAAATTATATAACCTATTATATCATAGTTAACTTGTCAATGAATTTACTTGATATTATTTACTTAACAGGGGTGGGGGAAACAAATTGGATTTGGCCAGGCCATGAGTATTAAATAGCTGTAGCTTATAATAAGTTTAAAGCAAAATATTATTTTTTGCATCTGTCATCATTGGTGGTAGCTCATTTAGGACCTTTATATGGAGGTATGTTTAATCCTTCAACTTCTTTCTGCTTCAGCATTAGTAGCTGGCATTAGCAGAACAAACTTGATTACTAAACTTTGTTGTGGGATGAGAAGGAAATACTGGTCAGTTTGGATGTTCTCCAAAACTAAAAGTTTCGGATGACTTGTAGCTTTATAGATGACATTACGGGCAAAATTTTTTTTTTATGAATGTTCTTATGCTCACGTGCCTTCATCGGAAGAAGAATCACATGCATTTAAGTTTTATTTCTCACAGTGTCATTGGACAAAGTCATCACCCAAAAGTCATGGTAAATCTGTATATAAGAGATCTAAATCATTGGCCGGGCCATTAGTAACTCTATATTATTAAATAGCAAAGCTTTAGTTGTCCCTATAATTACAACTGGGACATGCTGAAGAGAATAAGAATATTACCGCAGACAAGGGGTCTTTCTAAAGGAGGCCATTCCTCAGTACACTAGCCTAGAGTTCAACCTGGGATGGGAGGAGGGGTGGGTGGGAAGTGTTAGAGGGGGCTTCTATTCAAATATAGTAATTTGATAGAGTTCAATTAGGTGACTTTCTAGGGGGCTTCTATTTGTGTACACTAACCTGACAGAGTGCCTTTGTACACTCCTTTTCCATTAGCAATGATTAACTCTTCAGTAGACAATACTGCAGTAGATGTCCATCCAGTATCTCTCTGATGTGGTACATCTCCCTCACTGGTAGTGTCAATCCACGTTTCTGTCCTGTTGGAGTAACCTCTGATAGTAGAATATCTATCCATGCCAATCAGATTTGATGAGTGAGAGACAATGGTGTAGGTGTAAATAGATGTAGTTATCTCCCTCCATATTGATCGTGCCCATATTGGTACAAAAGTTGTCCTGTCAATACTAGCAGATGCTATGAGAGACTCCCAACTACATGTAAACAAAACTTTTCTCTTGTATTCTCCTCCTGTGAAGTAGAAGTTGCCTTCATGAAATGTTGCTCGCATGTTCTTGCATGGAGTTGGCAGTGAGTCTGCAGTCATCCAATGATCGTTGAATAGCACTTCCACTGCATTCAAGACCTTCTCATTTGAGCCCCACCCACCAGCCACTACCAGGACCTCTGGTGATCCTCCACTAACTGATGACGTGTTGCTGCGACTGGTAGGCATGGCAGGCAGCGATTTCTCCCAGACTAGACCAGTAGTACTAGTATACAGAGAGTTAGTAAGTTCGTTAATGTCTGGATTCCGATTCCATCCACCAACCAATACAAACTTGGACTGGTAGGTAGTTAGGGACGCGTAGTCATGAGGTGGAGTAATAGTAGTCCACGAGTGCAGGTCAGTAGAGATGTGAAGTCTACCATAATTATAATTATCCAGTACTAATACTGTATCTTGTAGTACTGCACAATGTGAAGGCTGAACGTAATTACTCCATGTATGACAGCGTTCCCAGTGAAGAGAGGCTAAAGGATGGAGGAGATCTCTCTAAATACAAATAAAGAAGTGAAACAATCAAACAAACATATATAACAATACTACTGATTGTCTTTTATATGAGACTTTATAACAATCAAACAACATTTGTACCAGACAGCAAATACAATATATATACATATAAAAAAAAATACAAACACACAAACAATTATATTCCTTCATAAGCAAGGTCACTTCTTGGAATGTAAAAAAATGTTTAGAATAGAAGTGGAGCTCCCATAAATTTTTGAGTTTTAACTGCACCCGCAAAAGAATTCAAAGCGGTAAACAATTCAATTTCTAGGGTGATACGGGTAATGATTGATAAACCAGAGGATTCTGTTTATGAAGTTCAGGACGGGGTTGAACACGGAGCGAACATAAAAATACACGAGGGTCAAAGTACAAAATGACATACGTAGGTCCACACATACATACGTCCACACATACATATAAACACACAAACATCCCAAATTTTCAATTGTGTTACCCCTGAGTCTCTCGCTCGCTCGCCAAATAGATTAGATGATGCCTTCTAAAACTAGGTGAACAGGATTTAAGACATTAGCTTCAGGAAAACTAAATGACTGTAACCTTATTGCTAATCTTGAATACAGATTTTGAAAAGGCAAAATCAACTTATATATCGGATTCTACCTTGTTTGAATTACTTGTGCAACACTCACCATTCATGCTGAAGCACATCCCTAGTTATCCGTGAATGTATGTGTTTGAGACCATCTCCAGCACTTGTATATTGTACTAACTAGCCGTTACAGTAACCTCTAGCTTATGCTCTCTAGTATACTAGCTGACTTTTACCCTTTCTTAGGGTATGGCTTAATTTCTATGTTGTCTGTATTCTTAGATTATTTGGACATCAATCCTCCATTCCCTAGATTATAGTGGTTACTAATAGAAATAGTGTGCATAACTCTGTCAGGTTAGTGTACGCAAATAGCAGCCCCCTCTAGAAGGCCACCTGATTGAACTTTTTCAGGTTAGTGTATTCAATTGCAGCCCCATACTAAAATGACTTACGGACTATAGTAATATTGCCTCTACTTCTGCATGTCTAATTGCTCAAGAAAATTAGTAAATTTGTCTTTGTACTAAAATTAATGGTCTTTTGTTTTTTTGTAGCTGAGAGCTTGTTGTCAATAATTACTGGTAATTCAGATGGTCAAATAGCTTAAATTTGATACTACAGAAGCTACCAATACTCAGGAAATTGAGCTAAGTAGTAATTCTATATTTGTTGGGCTAGAATTACAAAAATAACATTGGCCTATTTTTTTTATTTTTTGTAGCACAGAGCTTGTTCAAGAGTTACTGGTAATTGAGGTAGTCAGAATGGCTTAAGTTTGATCAGAGGGTAATTTTGTATTTGTTTTTGCTAAAATAGTCAACTGCTACTATACTGTTTTGCATGAACTAAGCTAAAATATAAATTATGTAATAACAATACTGTAGTACTTTTGTTACTAAACTATATTTGTGCTCAAGCATACCACTAGTTTATATATATATATGTGGACGTACGCATGTCATTTGTACTTTGACCCTCGCATATATTAGTGTTCTCTCGGTGTTTGACCCGTTCCAAACTTCACTAAGCAGAATCCTCTGGTTTATTGATCATTACCCGTATCATTCTGAAAGTTGAATTGTTTACCGCTTTGAGTTCTTTTGCGGTGCATTTAAATGCAAATGTGAAAGTATTGTGCATTACAGCTACTAGTAGTGGCTGTAACGCGCAATATTTTTACACAACTGGGCATACCTACACAAGACTTACCTTCGTGGTTAGTCTAGTGGACAGTAAATTTTCAAGTAAATACCATGTGTACGGCTTATAACCATGACAAAGAGCTCATTAACTTACTCGAATCAAAAATGGAACTCGGGTAAGTTTTCACATTTTAACTGCACCCGCTAAGGAATTCAAAGCGGTAAACAATTAAATTTCTAGGATGATACGGGTAGTGATCGATAAACCAGAGGATTCTGTTTAGTGAAGTTTGGGACGGAGTCAAACACCGAGCTAACACAAAAATATGCGAGGGTCAAAGTACAAATGACATTTGTATGTCCACACATATACAGATTCTCAATTTGACCCCCACTGTATAGTGTGTTTGAGCACAAATGGCGAGCAAGCCTCATAGTTAGGTTATATAAACTACAGTACTGTTATATTAACTTCTAACACTCCAGCTACTAAAAACAATCGAGTTTTTAAATTACGTTTATACGGTAAAGGGGTTCGACGTCATAGTAACCACTCACCGCGATTGTTTGACTTAAAAATAAGGAAGTACCGCACAGGTTTGGACCTAAGTCTAAATTAAGACATATTTACTGCTGTAGTAGCAAACCTGTGTAAATGCAGCTAATATATTATTTGTAGTTAAACATTTACTTTGTGCAATTCTTTAGCTAAGGAGTAGCTGTAACATTCTACACTTTTTGTTTACTGGATATACCAACACAATACTTACTTCATGACTTTGACTATTGGAAAATGGATTACAAGTAAGAACAATAATGTTGTACAGGGCTACAACTATGACAAACAGCACATTAGCCTAGATATCTTACCACCGCCACTAATTCAAATAGAAAATGAACATTACTAATTCTGTACTAGCACCACCTGCTGGTGTTGTTGGAACTATACTCGCTTGTGAGTAATTGTCGCACAGGTAACTCAACTCTACCTTAACGGGACACGATTCTAACGGTCATGCACCGCACAAAAGGATTCCTATTAGTGGAGCATGGGACAGGTTTGACCACCAAGCTAACATAAAAACACGATGACATACGTACATCCAAACAGATATATAAATAAATAAATATCCCCGCTTCTCAATTTGTCACTCCTGTATAATGTCTCATTCACCCACATAATTGTAGTTAAGCCCCTGCATTAATATTTATTTAGTTAGTAGCTATGCTCCCACTGACACAAAACTAGAAATATTTAAGTGCTAGGCAACAAGTGAATGAAGCATCAGTGATCTGCAACTAGTCAGCTAGAGAAACAAACACTGGATCTAGTAATCAGCTAGAGAAACAAACACTGGATCTAGTAATCAGCTAGAAAAACAAACACTGGATCTAGTAATCAGCTAGAGAAACAAACACTGGATCTAGTAATCAGCTAGAGAAACAAACACTGGATCTAGTAATCAGCTAGAGAAACAAACACTGGATCTAGTAATCAGCTAGAGAACAAACACTAGATCTAGTAATCAGCTAGAGAAACAAACACTGGATCTAGTAATCAGCTAGAGAAACAAACACTGGATCTAGTAATCAGCTAGAGAAACAAACACTGGATCTAGTAATCAGCTAGAGAAACAAACACTGTATCTAGTAATCAGCTAGAAACACAAACACTGGATCTAGTAATCAGCTAGAGAAACAAACACTGGATCTAGTAAAAACAAACACTGGATCTAGTAATCAGCTAGAGAAACAAACACTGGATCTAGTAATCAGCTAGAGAAACAAACACTGGCTAGAGAAACAAACACTGGATCTAGTAATCAGCTAGAGAAACAAACATTGGATCTAGTAATCAGCTAGAGAAACAAGCACTGGATCTAGTAATCAGCTAGAAAAACAAACACTGGATATAGTAATCAGCTAGAGAAACAAACACTGGATCTAGTAATCAGCTAGAGAAACAAACACTGGATCTAATAAAAACAAACACTGGATCTAGCAATCAGCTAGTCTCGCGAGCCAGACCCTTTACTTACCCGACCGCGCGGTGAAGGAAAGGGTCTGGCCACCATCCATATAACATTTCATTCTACTGGAATGTAATTAATGTATTTGTTTACTTCCTGTTAGGGTGCCGCGGTTAACTTTAAAGAGTTTCGCTAAATTGGCTTTTGCAGAAGTTTGTTAAAAGATGGATAAACCAGCATTGAGGTCATCAAAAAGTAGAGACTGCAATATAAAAAGGCATGCTAGCTCTAAGAAAAGTCCTGAATATAGAGCAAAGAAACTTCTTTAAGACTGTTAGAATAGAGACAAATAATCCCTTTCCTTTATAAAATTATTCTTTCATTAATTTATTTGTAGCTAGCTAGCCCAGCAGTAGCATCCTGCATTTCCTTTCATCATCACCATATGTCCCAAAACTTAGTTACACTCATCAGCAGATCACTATAATGTCTCTAAACTTTCACTATTAGAAGTGGGAAGCTGGGCACCACGCCAAGGAAGAGCTGGTACTCGAATTTCTATAAGCTAAGGCCTTTTCACCTTCAGAACTTCAGCCGCGCAATTCTATCTACATACCAGTGGTTGCCTGTTAGTGTGCTCTCAACCGGATGTAAACAAACCGCACCCCATATGCTATACACGCTAAAGTATTGTTCCCCATGAATCATGGGGAATGGAACGAAACGTTATATAGATGGTGACCAGACTCTTTCCTTCATCGCACGGTCGGTAAAGGGTCTGGCTCGCGAGACTAGCAATCAGCTAGATAAACAAACACTGGATCTAGTAATCAGCTAGAGAAACAAAAAACTGGATCTAGTAATCAGCTAGAGAAACAAACACTGGATCTAGTAATCAGCAAACAAACACTGGATCTAATGTAGCTGAGCGCTTACCTCCTCATGAACTTGTGGCCGACTTTCTGCCATTGTGTTGTCAACTGAGAAAACACAGACTTCAAAAATTTGGAGCGTTCCCCAACTTAGCGGTAGTCTCCTCAACCAGCCAGCATTTATTCTCCTCGCCTCGAGGAGGCCCGTTAGCGAGAGGTTTGGACTCGACTTTTTTTTTTTTCAATCACCTCTGATGATCAGACCCACCCGCTTCAGGAATGTTGCATCCTGATGGGCATGCGCAGTCGTTAGCCACGCGTCTGGTTTCAGTTGGCAGCAGAGTAAGGAGTACCAAGTCCAGTGAGTCGTGTGTCGCATCATTCCGGTCAACGACGATGGCAGAGAGAGATCCCCCCGAGGTCGAGGGCACAGCTTCCCAGAAGGAAGGCCCAGGGTCGAAAGAGAAGTACAGAGACGCTGTGAGGGAAGTGCTATTAGAGATTCCAGGGTTCAGAGCCCTAGCTGAGCGGGGCATAGCTGAAGGGGTAATGAGTGACCCCCCCTCAAGCGCAGGGACGGACAGAGCAATGGTGGGAGGTTCTGAGACCCTAGCTACTGCAGTTGCGCCTGGGGGCAGTGGCAGTTCATCAGCGGAGGAACGCCCCCCAGGTAAGACAGCGTAGGTGCAAAAACAAAAAAAAATTTAAAATAAATAAATAAATTAAAAAAATTGTCTTTTCTCCCCAATTGGGGATGACTGGGAGCCAGCTGGCACCCAAGTACTATCAGAGCATTGGGGGGGGGGGGGGGCAAATTTTTTGGGTCTCTTGGGGTTTCATTCCTTTTTTTTTTAGAAATGGGAACGGGATGCTTTAAAAAAAAAAAAAGAAGGGGGGAGGGGAGACGGAGTAGGTGATGAATAGATACCTGCAGCGTGCAGTAGCAGGGCAGCAGCTCGCTAGAAAGCTGGCCATCAGGACAGCGGCCAATATGGGCAACAATCCGCTGAGTAAGCAGCATGCCAGGTGGTGGCCAATACGGACGGACAGCATTCCGCTGAATAAGCAGCATGCCAGGTGGAGGTCAGTCTGGGCAGCAGCCCGCCCGCTAGTATGTTGCCCCTGCTCGATGAAAGAAGGGTTTGCTGGTGCAAGATAAGTGATTAGCTGGGGGCAGCAGCCCACTAGATAAGTGTCTAGCTGGGACGGCAGCCCACTGGGAACTGGGGCAGCAGCCCGCTGGAAAATGACCTGCCAGGGCAGCAGCCTGCTAGTAATTACCTGCCAGGGCAGCAGCCCGCTAGAAACCAACCAGCTGGGGCAGTAGCCTGCGAGGAGAATAATAATAATAATAATAATGGTATATAACTAGTGTTGTACTTGAGCACAAATGGCGAGCGAGCCTAAAGACTATACTATTTTTATATGAATGATTTTGACTTCTAACACTGAAGCTACTGAAAACAAGGTAGAGTTTTTAAATTATGCATACACTGTAAAGGGATTTCAGTACCATAGTAACAACTCGCTGCAACTGTTTGAATTGAAGGAAAAACAACAACAAAACAATACACGTTATTTAAACGTTTTCTTTGTGATATTCTTTAGCTAAATAGTGGCTGTAACGCACAATGCTTTGACACAACTGGACATACACCTGCACAAGACTTACCTTGCGGTTAGTCTAGTGGTCAATGCATTTTCAAGTAAATGCTGTTGCGTACGGTTTATAACCATGCCAAAGAGCGCATTGACTTACCACCACCACTAACTCGAATAGAAATGGAAGTCCCGCAAGTTATTAAGTTTTAACTGGACCCGTAAAAGAATTCAAAACGGTAAACAATTCAATTTCTAGGGTGATACGGTTACTGATCGATAAACAGAGGATTCTGTTTAGTGAAGTTTGGGACGGGGTCGACCACCGAACTAACACAAAAATGCAAGGGTCAAAGTACAAAAATGCCTTACGTACGTCCAAACATATATATAAACAAACAAACATCCCCGATTTTAAATTGTGTTACCCCTGTAAGTGTCTCGCTCGCTCGCCAATAATTATTATATCAGCATGCTGGGGCAGCCACTCGCCAAGAAAACCTGCTGGGGCAGCAGCCCGCCAAGAAAAGGCCCAACTAGGGCAGCAGCCTCTGAGGCCAGTAGCCCGCTATGATAAAGGCCTACCAGGGCAGCAGCCCGTTAGAAAAATTACAGGCAGGGATGGCAGCCCACAAAAAGGATAACCTGCCCGGTCAGAGGACAGAGTAATATTAGAGTGGCCGGAAAAAGGGCCTGTCGGGGCAGGAGCAGTGGCAGCAGCGTCCTCAAGAATGTGTTTGCGGGGATAGCAGTCTGCCGTAGGACTATGACAGTCTGAGCTGAGCATATTTTACAGCGAAAAAAAAAAGAAAAAAAAAGAGAGGGTGTAATTCTCGGGCATAACGCCTCCTACAGCTGTGTTGGCTGGTCTCCCATTGGTGGAAGGGACCCCCAGCAGTGGGAGGATGGAAGACCAGGCATCGAGGGCAGCAGCTACTCTTAATTTATTGCCGCTGGCGTCAGCATCACAGAAGCTCCCGGCAATGGGAACATATATGTATCGGTGACGGCATGCCACCGGTACCATCAAGGCTGACAGCTAAAATTCTTCGGTGGGAGTTCGTAGAGATGGGCGAGCTCCTCCCGGAATTTTGGGCAAGGACAGTGAGGGGGAGAAGGAGCGAAGGAGTCGACAAGGTCGAAAAGTAACAGACCTTCACACGTGGCTGCAATACTATGCAGCGTATGTTGCAGTGCTTGGCCCTCCTAATGCACAGCACATACCAGAGCTCATGGCATATATGGGCTTTATCGTCCGGGTGAGCCAGGACCATGAGGGGCTAGGATGGGTCCGGTATGACTCCGCCTTCCGGCGCCAAGCAGCTCTCGCCGGCAACCGACGGTGGTCCGTGATAAATGCTACGCTATTCTCTATGAACTTTGCAGCACGATCATCGGCAGTTTGTCGTTGTGAATTTTGCTTTGCTACGACTTATTCTGAGGCAGATTGCGCACTCTATGAAACGAGAGACCCGGATGTGGGGGACAGACTGCGGAGCCTTGAGAAAGCAGTCCTGACAATAGCAGCGCCAGTAGGACGACCAGCAACAACTGAGGGAGGAAGGTCATGGAACCCAGCAGGAATAATCTGCAAGAATTTTAATAGGTCGGCGTGCAATTTTACCAGATGCAGGTATGCACATATCTGTGCCAACTGCAGGGGTAACCATCCAGCCAGCAGATGCGGCAGTTGTGGCTCAGGAGGTGCAGCCCCATACAGGCGTCCACCTGGCCAGAGTATCTAAGGGCAAGGAGTACAACAGACCAAACTCAGACGAATTGAATATTGGGCATGCCTTATCATACACCGTGCCCAATTTGTCGTGTTGATTCAGGCTATAGTCGAGCACCAACCATTATGCACCTGTTGCGATGCCTTTTCTTCATCAGGGCACACTTCCAGATTTCATTGTGGGCAACGCATACACCAGGGGTGGACAATACGATGGCAGATACCATTTCCCATAACCACCTCTCCCAATTTTTTTTGCAGGCACCGAGGCCCGTCGGCACAGGGTTCCAATCCCTCAGCCATTAGTGGATCTACTAGTCCAGCAGCAGCCAGATTGGAAATCTCGTCTCTGGACCCGATTGTTCAGGAGCTCTTTGCCGCGGGTCTAGCACCAGCGACCCAACAGAACTACAAGTCAGGTACAAGACGATACCTTGAATTTTGTAGGGAATTTAACGTGCACAAACCATTTCCAGTGAGAGAGTCCACACTGATGTACTTTGTGGCATGGGCATTTCAACAGGGTTTGTCGGGAGGAACAGTCAAAAATTATCTGGCAGCTGTTCGGCACTCACACATCTCCTTGGGGCTTGGGGATCCCCGGATAGGAGGAATGCGGCAATTGGAGTACGTGGTGAAAGGATTAAAGAGAAGGGCCCAGAATCCTCGACGAACGCGGCTGCCAATTACGGTAGAAATCTTGGAGGCCTTGCAACAGGCGTGGCTGCTCCATCAAGAGTCACAGGATGCAGTCATACTGTGGGCAGCGGCAGCAATGTTTTTTTTTGGTTTCTTGCGATCAGGCAAGGTTACAATTCCCAAAGATGGAGGCTTTGAGGTGGAGACGTGCGACTGAGCAGATATCAGGACCCCCATTATGTGGAAGTTCACTTAAAGGCCTCAAAAACGAACCCCTATCATCAAGGGGTTACTATTTTTCTGGGGCGTGTACAAAGCAGGCTATGCCCAGTGGCAGCAGTGGCACGTTATATGGTTTTGCGGGGGGTGCAGCCGGGCCAATTCTTTAAGTTCAGAGGTGGCAGGGCGCTGACTAGGGAGCGATTTGTAGAGGTTTTGCGGGGGGTGCAGCCGGGCCAATTCTTTAAGTTCAGAGGTGGCAGGGCGCTGACTAGGGAGCGATTTGTAGAGGCTGTATGAAGGGCGCTCACACTGGCTGGCTATAATGCATCTCACTATGCTGGCCACAGCTTTCGAATTGGCGCTGCTACGACTGCGGCACAGAGAGGAATTCAGGACTCACTCATTAAGACGCTCGGTCGGTGGGAGAGTTCTGCATACAC
>WLWD01001933.1_pt1 | contig 24901 bp, 16 predicted proteins | sample 6712731 | NCBI WGS metagenome assembly WLWD01 (sample SAMN12718690, study PRJNA576275) | sponge metagenome | isolation source: marine sponge | host: Mycale hentscheli | place: New Zealand: South Island, Marlborough, Capsize Point | collected 2014-11-01 | reverse complement strand
GCGAGACTGCTGACTGACTGTGAGTCGAGTGCGAGAGAGACTGCTGACTGACTGTGAGTCGAGTGTGAGCGAGACTGCTGACTGACTGATGAGTCGAGTGTGCCGAGGCGGGAGGCTGACTGACTGTGAGTCGAGTGCGAGCGAGACTGCAGACTGACTGTGAGTCGAGTGCGAGCGAGACTGCTGACTGACTGTGAGTCGAGTGCGAGCGAGACTGCTGACAGACTGTGAGTCGAGTGCGAGCGAGACTGCTGTGTCAAGGAGACTGCTGAGTCAAGGAGACTGCTGAATGCCACTTCTTCATTGGACGAGCGCTCAAGTCTCCGCCTACTGCACTACCTCCATCTGGCTCGAAAGACCATGAACAAGGCTGTGGAAAAAGGGTGGTTTAGCTTTGTGGATAATCACTTCTTTACCTTAGGGGCTTCCGAAGGACCAGGCATTCACTTATAATGGCGCCTGCGAATGTACCTACGCAACCATTGGCCGTTAAGCTTGCAGTCTTGTCTGTACCGCAGAAAAGCGCGCACGCCAAGAGATGTCTTACTTGGTTTACAGAGGTGAACAACAATTATTAATTTTACAAGCACACATTACATAGCGTAGACCACAGACGGGAAGTCTGTGGTTGTGACATGAATGTCAAGGGTTGGTAAGGGATGCATACATAAAGGATGACAAATGAGTATATGAATGTTCAAATGTCCTGTCCAGTCCTGGACATCTCCGCTCTGTCACAATATTGCATCAAAAGTACAATTTCCCACTGGACTAATACAGGAAAAGCAAGAAAAGGTAAAAAAATAAAAAAAAATAAAAGGGGCTACACCACCCCATCTCGGGAAGGAGGAAGGGTGGGGAACCGGTGGAGCCATAACGTAGAGTTCCCGCGCCAAAGTGAAATGGCCAGGCTGTGAAAGAGGTGCCTGGTGGTGGAGTGAAGATCTATACCATAGCCACGGTCAGAAATAGCTCTACAAATGCCTTTGACAATGGTTATGGTGTCATGAGCCAGGCCGCCCAGAGTCTCTGCAACTACAGGGATGCACTCAATGCCAGCAGAACGACATAAATGGAGGTTGGAGGCCAGTTTCCGTTGGACTCCCGCTTGAAGGGCATGACCTGGGGTGAAAGCTGCCTCAGCGACCAGCTGCTCCTGGAGAGGGCTGATTACGTGGATGTCGAGGGCTGCAGGTCGACCAGAGGTCCAATGAGGGAGGTAGACGTCAACTGGACGGGTCTGGGAGCTGGCGACTAAGCTGAAGAGTTCCTTTGTAGGTCCGAGGGCAGCAATCTGTGCAGCGGTGAATATGACGTCACGAACAGAGTTGTGACGAGTAATCCTGTCACCACTACCACCGCACCCGACCTGATGGTCTCCAAAGATGTCAGTTGTACTTTACAGCAGCTGCGGATAGAGTACTAGTCGAGATTGAGCAGGGACTGGCAGGAGTAGCAAGACTCCATTCAAGCAGATAGGTTAGGGATGCGGTTCCGAAATTCCCTGAACATGGCCTCCCGGCTGATGCAATTGAAGGCGTTGGAAAAGTCCAGGAAGAGGCCCCAAGGTTTATTGGACGTGGAAGAGAGAAAGTGGGTGGTGGCGTGGATTATTGCTTCACAGCCACCCTTGACCCCCACCCCAAGCTGGAGGGGGGTGAGAGTAGAACTGACCATACTGCGCGAAGAGTATGATAGACACTTAGGGGTGAGCCGGCAATGGGCTAGGGCTAGGGCTAGGCGATGGGACGGTGGCCTCCGCTTTTCTTTCGGCAAGCAAGTAGGGTGGCCCCACAAAGGTGGGGGAGAACAGATGTGTGGGCGCGACCTGATGCAAGGAGGTTAACAAACCGGGAGAGGGAGGAGAGGATTTGGCCAGCACGATCTGGAGAAGGACACCAAATGGCTTCCCGAAGGTGACTAGGACGAAGACTTGAGGGGTTAGGGAATGATTTCACACTGGAGGATCATGGACTCTGGGAGTAAAGTGGGAGAGGGGGGTGGGCCTGGGGGCAAAGTGGGAGGAGGAGCCTGGGGGTGTATGTTCAGCATCTCTTCTAGTATCTAATATTTTCATGATAATAATGTTAGCATATGGTATCATGATGCCCCTCTCCATACCTTGAAGCAACTTCCTGGAAAGGATTTGCAGGGCTGGTATTAATAAAACTATGCATTCTTGTTATGTTACACCTTTGATAGCATCCTCAATCTTAGTAAGGGTTTCTATTATCATTAGTACATATTTAGTAGATTGGCATATTCATGACACATTTTACCAGAATTCTGAAGTATTGCTCAGCTAATTTTGTTACAAGCAAGAACATGTACTTAGCATTGGCACAACTTGACAGATTCTATCATCAGCTCTAAAGAAATTATTAGATAAACACATACTCAGCTACCAGAGTTTCAGGAATAATACTAAATGCAGCTTATTAAAATATGGCATTATAGACAGAGCAAACTAATTATATAACAAAAGAGCTGAAGGACAAATTTTCACTAAATAAACTGGCAAACTCTTTACACAACAATGGGTGGCTCGCTAGAAGCAGGGTAGGCCTACCACATGTAGAGAGAACCAACTAAAATATAAGTAACCAGCAGATTATCATGATTGATGAAGTCTGGTCATGTATTAATTGTCTTATCGTGCGGACAATTACAAGGGCACCCTCTTGAACGCAGGACAAAGATAAACAAAATACAAAACAAAATACGGAGCAGTCAAAGATTCTGGGACCGCAGGAGTGCACGCGCAAGTGTAGAGGCAGCTATTCTGTATTGGTAGTAAAAAAATTTTTTAAACAAAAACAAAACGTGTAAGTTAAATACGTGACGAAGCACACGAATTATTTAAGTTTACCGTAGATGCTAAGCCTCTGTTAACATTACTGCAATTGGCATTAAAAGTAGTTTGTCTAAAATATTAGTCAGGTTGCCCACTAGCTCCACACCCCGTTCTCCCCTAGGGCGCCCTTTGCGCGTGATGTCTTCAAACTTATCGTGCAATACACTGTTCAATGCAAAAAAAAAAAAAAAAGAACGCCGGAGTTAGTCCTTTCTCGAACAAGTAAAGGGTCACGTACGAAATGCATAAACCCGAATGTCACCTACTGCGCCACTTGATTGAGTTCAGGGTGGCCATTAACTATATTCATGCGTGTAGTTACCGGGGTAACTGGGAGACACTCCTTTTTGTACTGCTGCTAAGACAGCTCCGCATGCCAGTCTAACTCTGCAGCAGTCCGGCACAACCTGGTCGTAACTTGATGAAATGGACGTATATTTACTTCATTTTCTCCTAATTTCTTGTAAGTTTGAATGTCCTTATACACAGCAATAATTATTGATTGCTTTCGTAGCAGCATTATTGTGCAATGGAATCTTCAGTAAGGTTGTACTAAACCCTCAAGGCTATGGACCAATATGTCCCGATGATAACATCGGTAGAACACTGATTTGCAATGTTACTTCAACAATACAAAGTTGGCATGTTTCCATTGCAGGAAACTCACCAGAGACTAAATCTTTCACTTATGGATTTGGTCATTCTAACTCTCCTTATAACACCACGAGAGGGGTGTCAATGATCCTCATTTCAGAATCCAGTGAAGGCATATCTTCAAAATTGATTATTCCAAACATGCGGGACTTATTGCCAATAGAAATACGATGTTCTGATAGAGAATTTCCTAATGGTGGCCAGAGATACAGTTTAAAGAATAAAGGTAAACTTAAAAAATTAGTAAGTTTTGATGTTAATTTAACTTCTTACCAGAGCACTTTTCAGACTCACAAAAGTAGAGATTTTACACAGAATTCCAATACTAGGTTTAAGTTATAGTTTTATATAAGTCTAAAGTGATTCCAAATGTAAGACACATTTTATGCTTACAATAGAATAATAGTAATTTAGACAAAGTTTTTTTTTGTCAAAATTAATTACATCAGATGCCAATATAAGATATTAAAAATTCTTTCTTTTTAAATTAGTTAGGTAAGGAATTAAAATATTGAATTTGGATTCACATAACTTTACTACTGAGATCATATAAAAAGTGGACTATCAAAGAAACATTTGCTTAAGCAAACTAAAGAAAACATTCCAAACAATTATATCGTGTGACACGTATGAGGTGGGGAAAATTATGTGTAATTCAATATATTTAGTATCAGGTTGTAATACCATCTGAGCTTGAGGAATGCGAGTTATTCCCTCTAATGACATTACATACGTATTATGTAATTTAGCTATGGACTTGAAATACCGTGAATCCAAAGACTTGCATATTCACTATCATTAACAAGCATGCATGTATGGCCATCCAATCAACACAGCTATGTTTCAGTACTCCATGAGTAACTTGGCATCATGGTATGCACACTTTCAACTCAATTTTGGCAAGCTTTAACCGATACTATGGACGATAGTCTAATTTCTATACATGTGGGACACAATTAACCATCTCATTAATGACAGCTGCTTGCTGATCATGTGTTATCTATACTACCATAACTATGAATTTAGAAGCACAAATGTTAAATCTAATTAGGTTTTTAATAATGAAAGGCGGATATTACATGCTATGAAAACATAAGCAAGCTGTAGTTTTTTTTTCCATTTATAATAGTTGGGCACCGCCTCAGAGGGAAATACTGTCTTTAGGATCCCAAAAGCCCTAGGTTGTCGCATTCCCGAGTGCAGAGCCTATAATGATTTATATAGAAAGTAGTGACTGCTCCTAACAATGCAGTCGGAGGGACACTAAGCGCAGTCAAAGGGACACTTACCCTGCCCTCAATGTCGGGGCACTAAGTTAATAGTGTCCCTCTCTGAAGGACCTTCGCAGTTTGAACTTCTTCTGTCACAATACATTAACTACATCAGCTATGTTCTAACTATATTTAGTAATAAAAAAAGACGAATGAAAATGATTTCTTCAAATCAAATTCATTTATTAGCTCATTATTGAAGCCTTGATAGAAGAGTTTCTGGACAAGCATTACCTTTATTCCGATAATGATGTTAAATTGATAATGGTGGATAAATTATAATAGTGGCATTAGTAAATTGAAGTTGTCCTATCAACCTATTATTTCAAATTATTGCTACACAAACATGCACCACATATAATTCGCTGTCTGGACACCCCACTTTGAGCCCTCTACACCAATGCATACTTTACCAAGTGAGCTTATTATAATAATAGCTTATATTCATTAGTTTCTTCCTTTTGTTGCGACTAACTATGGAGACAATATTAGGTTTTAAACTGGGGTGTCCAGGCAGCGCCTCCTATTTAACACCAAACCTAAGTTATCCAAACACCCCATTTTTAACAGTGTAAGAAAGACTGTTTATCAATCAAGCACGTGCATCTTCCATATTTTGCTACTTCGTGAATACGTATTTTAGTCTGTAATATTGGTATAGTGATAACTATTTGTGATATAGAAAATATTAAAACAGGGAAGCAATGTAGCTGTTGGTGTGCAGGAAAAATGGTTGTCCAATTCAGTCGTGTGTGGAAATAAGAAAACTGCTAAGCAATACAAATGTCTTACATCCGAAAACTGGTATAAAGGAATTAGTCAGCTAAACAGATTTTTATTAGGGTATCGTGTGTTTCTACAAACTTTTATTACATTTACAAGAACGCATTTAATTGATCGGTATATAGAACCACCAGATCCTCCTAATGGAATTACACTTGAAAGGAAGTCTGCAACACATATTAATCACATTCTCCACTGGACATCGTCTAATGCAGAGCAACCATTCAAGTCAGTGGACAACTACATTGTCATCATTGTTGAGGTCAGCCAGTCACCTCCTCAATCATTCACTGTCTCAGATCGCAGACTTTCCATTCTACTGAACTACAATACCAACTACATCATTAATATAAGAGCTGTCAACTGTGCAGGAAGTAGTACAAATTATGAAGCCAATATCAGCACTGAAGGTAAGACAATGAAGTTAAAATTGAATTAGTCTAGTATGGTTCAAGCTCATACAGGAGTTTTCATAATGAATGAAATTTATGGGGGTATGAGCCCTAAGCAGATGGTGTGTTGGACACACTTTGTCTATCATTGTATAGATTAGCTAGCTATCAAGCAGTAGTTTAAGTTAAAACTTGTTATATAAACACTATGTATTACATGTGCAAGTTTTAACCATCCTTGATAGGAAGTAAGTCCCAATTATTCAATTCATCTGTCAAATTTTTTTTACTGAAGTTCAACATTTTTCTTCAGGACAAGAAGTGGTTAGCAGTACAAATAACATATTGCTCACAACATAAGGAGGAGTTCAGTGAAGAGTCAGAAAAACATTACACTGGGAAAAACATTGTGTGCCATTTTCAAAGCTTCCAATTCTATAACCCAGCTTTCCATTATAAAGCTAGACATCAATAGATTAATCACTGAGACTACATTGACTCATTTTAGTATACTTTATCCGATAATTGCTTTAACTAACATGATTCTTGGAAGATGTTTTAACTTTATTTTATTTATTGTTATATTTGAATGTTTCTCAATAAATGTAAACAGTTGTATGACATCCATTAAGCTACCTTTCAAGTGATGTTAGTCAACATGGCAGTCACAACATATACGTATATGTACAGGCCAAACACGTGTCTCAAATCGCTTTAATTGGCCACAACTAAATCCATAATCATCAATTCAGCTTAAAATGTATTAAGTACAACTGGACTAAAGTAACTAATAGTAGAGAATCAATATTTCTGATGATAATAATTTTTTTGGATTGAAAGAGTAAGATTTTTTAAAGTTACTTGCTGGTATCTTTATCAAACAATACATTTATTAGGATAGTTCAGCTATTTTTCATCTAGCATTGACCAATCCTATATGAAAATTATTAATCTAATAAAATACCGATCTTAAAAAGACATTATGCTCTATCTAGATTATAATGAGGTCAGAAGTCTTATGTGTATATTCATAGAATTTACCATATTGCTTGTTTACTGGAAATGAATAGTTGAACACAAGAAATATTATATCACCACAATGCCTCCCAATCAGTAACTCTAGCCATGCGGAAAAAAGTGTTATTTACAAACTATGAGCTATATGTGACCACATAAATATGATTAACCCTCAGCATGCATGCACAAGAGAGTTATAGTACTCATCTTGTCTGTTTATCTGTCACTCTCTGATTTTGGAGTTTACTGGGAGTTAACTGCTGATTTAGGTAAGAATTTACTCAGTAATCATTTTGTTACATTGCAATCACGTGAGCAAATAATTTCTTTCTGACCACAGTAAATTTTGCTTCATGTTTGAGTGCTGGAATCTAGGAGTAAATTTTGCTCCATGTTTGAGTGCTGGAATCTAGGAGTAGAGTACGCAATGTTTAGCTACTTCTTTTAAGACAACAATTAGATACACTTACCGTTTTCATTGCTTGATCCGTATTGATACCTGATTAGAAATAGCCAAATACACTATTTTTTTCCGTACAAGAAATGATTTTGTTATAGCAAGCTAATGTACAGTAGCCCTGAGGGTTTGCACCTCTGGTGCTTCATCACAGTGTGTCATATGTATTGTATTTAATTGCAAAAGCTTCAGTAGTTTATTTTGTAGATTTTTCAGTTATCTCAGTTTGGTGCTTTTCTTAACTGCTACGAATTTATACTGTCCCTAGAATCAAGTGGAGTGTCTATTTAAAATGAAACAGTGTATAAAGTTAGGGATTTATTTATACAAAATAATTAGTAATGTCAGAATTCATTGCTATGTAAACAACATGATTTAGAGCCCATAGATGATACCCAGTCCTCATCATTACAAGTTTCCACTACACAGAGTAAGTTAATTCAAACTTGATTATACAGACTTATAGCTATTTATTCCCAGATATATACAACAATAAACACTTCTGCTGATGTATTTTTGCTCTAAATGTTATTTATATTTTGTGGCTTCTGTTACTTTATTGTACTGCTGTAGCCCAAGCCACTTCACAACAATTTACTCCTTGGTTAGTGGGAGTGGTCACCCTCGCCTCACTTTGCTGCCTCCTGAATATCATATCATTTGTAATCGGATTCCTTTGTGGATGGAAACGCATATCTTCATCTTCAAATAAATACTCAGTTTCCACATTCAATAATGAACACGTCAATTATGTGGCAAGAAATGCACCAAATAATGACCAGTTTATGGTATAGTAATATTGAACAGATCGCTTACAGAATTATCACCATTTCGTTCAGACAATCACCTAATTAATATTCAATGTCACACATTACTTCCATAGAGCAAGAGAATTACAATTAATTTATTAATCCAAAATATGGGATATTGTTACACATCAGTTTGTTAAGCCTTGTGGGATATTATATACGACATATTATTTTCTATTTAATAAGTCTATTTACAGCTTTATACATTCAAATCTTTGTAAATGAGGCTGAAAGTGAATGATTTCAATATTATACTTTGAATATTCCTTTATTTGTGAAAAGGATTTTTCAAACAATTATAATAATAATGGCCACTAGTCTGAAGAGCTGTTAAAGTGGAGCAATTCTTAATATCATTGAGGCAGCCAGCCAATAATAGTTCTCGTTGTCTAATCTTATAGGAACATTCAATTTTTAAAAGGAAATTACAAATCAGATTTACATAATGTTAGCTAATAGGTTGTATTCTAGCCAGTGGTTCCATTTTGATTGTGTTATCTAGGCTCTCAAATGAAATTTCCACATACACATTTAGAAGGTCATCCCCACCCCTGCTTATGTGTACACACACAAACATGTCTGACGTGATTGCATTCAACGCATCGTCATTTCAGCAACATAATATATATGTTTAGGATATTAAAACAAACATTTCAATTTATACCTGATGATGGGCACTGCAATTCTAAAAATAAGACATATTAATACATTTTTCATTATGACTATAATTGAAACTCTGAGAGTAAAGAGAGCTCGGGGGGGGGAAAAAGTAGGGAATTTAATCCTATCCTCAACTGGAAAATTATGTAAATTTGACATTTCATAGATACATTGTGATAGGAAAATCTTTTGCACTGTGATTAGCTCACTAGAGTAAACTGTTCGTGAAATCTGCTTCATGTAAGTCAAAAAAAAAAAATTCACTCAGTTATTTACAGATGACATAATGATAAATGGAAATATATTATACTGATATTAAAATCACTTTCATTTTGACAGCACTGCCTAGGATTTCCTCTTAGGAAGCAGATTTTATAAGCAATAATATACTTTAGATTGTTTCTTTAAGAACGACCACATCCACCTACTAACCTAACTCTAGTCTTCCAGTAACAAGTCTAGGTCAGCAGACAGCTACACAGTCACCATCACTGATAGTTCTTTTCCATCTCCTCGTCAGACATCCATTACCAGTGGCTCCTCTCTCTCTGTGGTCCTCTCTCACAACATTAACTATACAGTCTCTGTGACGGTGTCATAAAATTTTGGGGACCCCCTATTTTGGGGACCCCGGGTCCCTATAATTATATAATATTAGGGACCCCGTCCCTATATTTATATGATTTTAGGAATCCCCCATCCCCATATTAATGGAGCCCCCACTGTGAATATGGGGACCCCATGGGATCCCCATATATATGGGGCCCCCAATGTAAATATTTGGACTTACTGAGCTGGAGCTAGCTAGATACTTTACTGTAATCCCAAGTCCAAGGTGTAAGAAGTATTCAATTTCAACATTGCTATTTGCTCATGCCTATTGTTAACAACGTTAATGAAATCTTTCTCCACAAGCGCGGAAATTGCCCACTGTTTAACTTAGAACATGTGGGAGAAGCCTTCAAAGTTGCAGCTGCGTTCGTATGAGTTACCTGAAGATACTATGGTAAAATTTTAAGAATAAGAGAAAGGGCACAAGGAACAGCCACAGACATACATGTACATTTATATTGTTGTATAATGCATCTTGCTCCTAACTTTTGTCATTGTTGCCAGAGACAGTTACTCCAATCTCTTCTCTAGCTAGAGAGCGTCTGTAACTGCACCCTGACTAATCAATCCATCGGTATAGGCCCACTTATTCATATATTATTATAATTGTTGCTATTATTATTAATACTATTATCATTATGATTATTATTGATGTACAAATTTTTTTTTGTGGTAATGTGATTGGTGGTAATGTGATTAAATAACTTTTTATACAAAGTATCACTGCATTTTAGTGTGAACTATTTTGATGCACTCAATGGATATCATGGTATATTAATTATATTAATGATGTGTTTATATCGCAGGACTATTATATTATAAATGTAATATTTCAATAGTAATTGGGATCTAGTTACTTAATAATAGATCCCTTTGTGAGAATATGCCATTATTTTTTTGAACACCAATATATGAGAATAACATTTATCAAACTTGTTCTTATTGAAATACCCAGAATAGCAATTAGTTTGCATATTGTAACTTGGTCATTTCAAATGATGTTTGCATATGTATAATATATATTTAAAATTTGTGGTGACAATTCAAATAGTTAATAGACAAAATGTTTAATTGTTCATTGTTCACATTGGTGGCAGTGCCATAAACCGACAGCTTGGCGTACACCTACACACTTGAAGTGATACCATTTGCAGCATTTGTCACACTCGATCATGTTGTCATAGGTTTCAGGCATCAAGCAATCACAATATAAGTTAATTTCACGACCAGGAAAGAATAAATTACGCTTAATAATTTTTTTTTTTTAAGAGAATATTTTTTCAGTGTAGGAAATGGTAGCATTTTTTTATTCGTGAAACATTTAATCAAATGGTTTCTCATTTGAGGCTGATCAAATGTGACTTGTGAAACATCATCACCAAGTGCTGCATGAACAGCAAATGCTATTGCAAATAGGCCACAATCTGATGGTCCGTCTTGCTGCTGCACATTGAGCAAACTGAAACTTAGAGTAATTTCATCTTCTTCTTCTTCAAACCAACCTTTATAAATGATGGCTAACTGATGCATTAGAGAAGGAGAAAGGTCTTCTCCATTGTACTGAGAGCCATAAACAAAATAATGTAAATGGCTAATTATAATGGCATTCTGTCCAGGAAATGAATGAATGAATTATGTAACAATAGGCTAAATAAAAATTATGAATAAAATACAAAAACAATTACAAAGCTATTTTGAGTTTAAAAATGTCAATGACATCATCCAAGTCAATTTTAATATTATAATAATATTCATTAATGCCAGTGATGAAAGCCTCTCTTGCCCCATAGACGTAAATAGGTTTTCAAATTCTTAAGCATGCTATTGGCTCTCTCATTTTCACATGCAGTTACTGGAATTGTGCAACCAATTTGCAAAAAGGCATAAATGTTAGGGAAAAATCCTTATCACATGCATGTAGAGCAGTGCACAGTGTAGCTGGCCGCTTCACAGCATCAACCTGGCACCATTTTTACCTCCACTTCCACACTTCAGTAGGAACTAAAGAAAAATTTGGTAAGTCATCAGCAAAGATGAAGATTCCATTATTGAAAGGTGGGAAGATGAACATGCATTATCAGTCATTGTTGAAAGAGAACTAGATAGGGACATGGACATTACAACGCACTGGCTTGTTGGGGCAAGAGAGGCCTGTGAAGATGAGAAAACAGCTAGTGATGGACTAGGACCCAGCGGACGCTTCTTTGCCACTGCTTTCTAAGTTTATTCAGGTAATTCTGTTATTGTTAACTCAGCTCGCGCTCGCATTCGAGAACTTCGCTCGCTCGCCCAACCAATGCTACACTGCTCGTGTAGCATTGGTTGGGCGAGCGAGCGAAGTTCTGGAATGCGCGCGCGAGCTGAGTTAAAAGTAACAGAATTGCCTGAATAAACTTAGAAAGCAGTGGCAAAGAAGCGCAGTTTGACAAAGACTTCACAATTGTTTCAAGAAGAGAGTAGCTATAAACGTTTTGGTTGAAACAGAGTTGCGTAAGGCAGTGCAGCAGGATTCTCCGCGCTCGTTAATTGAAAAATACTGGAACTGTGAACGCTTTACCTAACTTACGTAATTAGAAGCGCGGGCGAAAACAGAGGTCTCACGTACCCCATAAACAGATAAATAAATCGTTCTGGTATGCGCGCGCGTTTAAACGACGACGTACGACACGTTTAAAGGACGACGTATTCAGGATTTCCATAGACTACATCTTAGAGTTGCTCGCTCGCTTCGCTCGCTCGCCAACAACCCACTTTGCAGTTTGCATTTAATCATCTTACCAACGACACTTTACCCGGTCTAAAATGGCGATGCTTTACCGAACTATTCAAGCTCATGAATTATTCGGTCACACCTGCTACCACATAGTGAATGTACAGGATGTGGATTAAGGCAATATTTGACCATATCATCTGTGTTCAGAGTTTTTATTACATCCCCAGGTTATATAAATGTTTAGCTCACTAGAAACACACTTCTACAGTAATTACACATGAGTAGTACATAATAAATTTATTATTCATTAGATACTGCAGAATATCACTCTTCTGATTGGCTGTATTTATACTTGTTCCTGCGGCACTCGTGTAAATACTGAGTGTACTGACTCATGATATTCTCCTTTATTAAATGAATGATATAATAATATAATGCATTAAAAAATTAATAAGTCACAAAGTAAAGTATTTTTGGCGGAGAGGCGACAAACAACTGTTTCATGTTAAGGTTAAGTGACAGGGATAATCTGTAATGCTATGTGTATAAGAACGCTATTCAATAAGGAATTGTATACTTTCTACAACAAAATATGAATAAAACTTGATTGTTGTGGTATAAGAAGACAATATTATGTAGGTAAAATTAATGTATGAAATAGTTGTCTTCATTTTCTTCGTCTCCTTTTTTTTGTCTACTTTTTTTCTTTTTTCTTTCCTTGTTCTTTTTTCTTTGTCATCTATGTATTTTTATTATTATTCCTTCTCTTTTGTGTTAGTTGTTCTGTTCTTTCTTAAGGCATTAATTTTTCTCATTTTTTTTCTTGCTCTTATTCTTTTTCTTCTTTTTTGTTTTCTTCTTTTTGTTGTTTTTCATCTTTTTCTTCTTCATTTTTTATTTTCTACTTCATTTTTTGCTATTCTTCATGTTTTACTTACTATTTTTCTTGCTCTTATTAATTTATATATTTTTGTTTTGCTTCTTCTTCAAATTCTTTCTATTCTTTATGTTTTTCTTATCTTCATCCTCCCTTTCTGCTTTTCTTCATCTATTTCTCTTTCTATTTTTTCTTGTCCTCATTTTTCTTTTTATCCTTCTTCATTTTTTCATCTCTTTTTCTTCTTCTTCGTCTTTTTTTTTCTTACTTTTTCTTCATTTTCTTACTTAATATTTCTTTGTAGTTCATTTTCTCGTTCTTGTTTTTCTTCTTTCTATACTTATTCTCTTTTTCTTTTTATTCTACTTTTTTTAGTGATTGGCTATTACACAAAAATAATACAAAAATATATTCATGTAATGCAAGAAAATAACGTAATGACAAAGCAAGACATCATACAAGTACAATAAAAAATAATAACTGGCAAGGCTCAAGGTCATAAAATTATAAAATGATAATAATATAGAATACAATTATAATTAAATAAAAAAAATAAATCCATGAATAATATAATAATGAATAATCTAGTTTTAGTTAATAGGGAAGCCCACCTAAAATAGAAATGGCATTCCCGCATTGGACAGCCACTGACATTTTTTGATAGAGGAAGGAAAATTCCTTCTCCTCCCCAGTCTCTCTCTTGACTGTCCTGCCCAACTCCTTTAAGAATTTCCAGGTCTTGGGGCTGATTACTTTACTGGTCTCTACTGCCACTGGTGTAAAGGAATGAGTGACTGGTAGACCGGCATATTTTGCACACTTCCTATCTTATGCTTGAGAAGCCACCTCACCTGCCGCCACTGTAGCGTGATTGGAGTAAGAAGAAGCATACGTGTCATCATGGCAGGTGGCATCCCAGACTAGGAGTCTTCCACATTCCCATGGCACTATGGTAACAACACCATCTGGCCTCTTGCCATCAGACCTCAATAAATCAGGAAGCTCCAGCCTGGAGGGCACATGTGCAGAGACAAGTGTTCTGTAGATAATGTCATTTAAGGCTGAGTGACGATGAAGTCTATCTTCACCAGTTCTGCAGCTCAAAAGCATGTCTTCCTGTTACATCAACCTCTGATCCACAGTGGCAACAAGGGTACAGTCCACAAATTGGAATACCCAAGTGTAAACCCACAGCAATTCTAAGACACTCATTGTCCATACGTAGACCCAGAGAAGCAATCGGCAAAGCATGAAGCCATGCTCTTGACTCCTTAGTGGAAGCAGCTAATTGCCTTGCCCTATTCACTTCATCCCACCCTCTACCAAAAGTTGTTTCACCACCACATGTGAGCTTATGCAGCAGTCCCTAACTTTTGCTTGGCTTGCATGCTGTTACACCTTCCAGTCTTTGTTGGTTATGCCTATGGGACCATACTCTGAGGGCTTCTTCTATTTCTAGTACTGGAAGGGACACAAGACTTGATGGAAGAATGGCTCTGACCAAGTCAGCGGAAGCATTACTGGAGGCAAGAAAAGCAGATGGGGCAATACTAACAGCACTACATATTCCAAGACCGCCCATATCCACTGGCAGAGTAGCTTGAGTCCAAGAGGGATCTTCACTATAGAGATGGATGTTGACAACACTGCTCACAATGGACCCCAATACATTGTCATGGCACTGTAGGGTGAAGGACTTAAAACAAAGAGATGTATGAAGCAGATATTGGAGATTGGGAATGGGCAGTGAGTTACGTATGTTTTCTTTTTCCATTTTCTCATACCTTTTCTTCTTCTCCTTGTATTTTAGTTTTTGTTCTCCACCTTATTATTCTTCTTGTTCTGCTTCATCTTTATTCTCTTGTTCTTATTATAATATTGTAGCTAACACATCAATATAACTTATTCATATATCTCATCACAGTGTCCGTAAGAACTTAACAGTAGTAACAGTCATTTCTTCATGATTTTTTTCCAAACATTAAACTTGGAATTAAATAAAATTACGTACAAATTCATGAAAATAGTTGAGTGGTTGTGGCTCAAGTGATCGGAGAAAGAAAAAAAACTCCTTTTAAAATTTCTTGATCCGCCCCTGAAGTCTCAGATCATTCCACTTTATCATTCTTGTTTAAAACTGGATATTTTAATTAAATAAAAAAATCCATCCTATGTTTATTATAGCATAACAAGTTAGTTTTTGATAGTACATATTATATTGTTGTATACTATTTTCATTTATACATACTCAGATAGCTCTTTCTGCCACTGACAGGAATTTAGTTCTAGTTTAGTAAGTTACACACAATATTTATATTAACTTGATTATATGTTTTGTATTAACGTTAAAATATCTTCTATTGCATTCGTTTGTGAGTTGGTAGGAATTTCACATCTGAAATCCATGAGGTAAGTATTTATACCACATACATTACAAACTGTATATTTATTAAATATTAAAAGTTAATATGACATGGAGACTACATCAGAATCTACAAATCAGGTATACAGAGTTTGCACTTGTTATGTTACCAGGTGCGTATATAGGTGTATCTTTGAGCACCATTATGAGTGGGGGTATGTGTGTGCATGAAGTTGTCGCTATGGCGGCACAAGCATTTTGTGGTGACTATCACATCTCCATAACCATGGTATCGCTGGATGTAAGTAGATATATGGCAGTTATGCCATGTGTACAGTGTTTTGAAAAGTAATCTATTTCTCAATTGTTTATACAGTCTAGTTTACATTTCTTATGTGATCATTAGAAGGAGAATTAGAGCATTGTAAGTTGTAATTGCGGGCTGCAGTTTCCTCAGGAAATAAGTATAGGTCCTTTCATAGATCTTTTTAAACAAACATTTTGCATAATTTAATGATCGTCTTCATCTTTGTGTGATATTTATTTGTGGTAATTAGGAATTCACATGGGTCTGTAAACATGCGACCATTTACTGAGAAGTGTCAATTTACTTGCATATGGTGCATGGATTGATTGTTTTTGGCAAATTAAACAATAATCCAATCTTCGAAAACATTCATGTCAGACAAGAACAACTATTTTTATAATTATTAATCACTCTATAATTCAAAAGTGACCAAATCAATGAAATGGCTACCTGTACATTGATCGATTTGTGTTTGTTGACTTGTATAAAAAAGTATAATAATATATTACAATATGGTACAAATTAATTTTAGTGATACAACATAAATACTGCTGTCATTCAGCAAATAGTAACTCTGAGTTTTACGTTACTACCACCTAAGTTTTGGTGTAAAGCATCATCACCTCACTCTCTTGGTTTCTGAAGTTAGCGATCAATAGCTTTTACCGCCCACCTAGGTAGCTTTCCTCCATGGACTATTAGAGTGCCTGGGTTACACTCGCAACTCTTCACATCTTTAATTAAATGTTTACCAAACATTTGTGTTACATATGATTATAGTATAGAGACTACATCAGAATCTTCCAATTAGGTAAACAGAGTTTGCTTAACGAAAGTGTGTTGTTTCTTGTGCATATGTATAGGTGTGTGTATTTGAGCATCATTATGTGTGTGCACGTGCGTAAAGCCGTCACAGTGGTACGAGCGTATTGTGGTTACTATCACAACTCCATAACCATTTAAGTAGCTATTCATGGTAATCACATACTTTCATGAGTACAGCGTATATTTAGGTAATATTTTTTCTGTTCTGTTTATACAAACTGAGTTTACATGTCTTGTATGATCATTAGAACATGATAGGAATAGGTGAATGAAAGTTGGAGTATTTTATTTTTAATTTGTGGATGCAGTTTACACAGCAAATGAATGTGAGTCAGGTCCTTGCTTAGAACTTTAAACAAACATTTTTGCATAATTCAATAAATATCTTTACCTTTGTGGAGTGATTTGAGTTAATTAGGATTTCACTTTGTTCTGTACACTTACTTACAATTTCTGACTGAGAATTTGTATTACTGTCACTTTACTGGCATATATGGTGGATGGATTGTTTGTGCTTTTGGCTAAGTTTATATCAATTGTCCATTATTTAAACTCTAAACAATCAAAAACTCATATCTGACAAGAATAACTATTATTTTAAAATATTAATTTCTCCACAATGAAGGAGAGACCTAGTGGCATGCAATGGTTACCTGTTCATTGACCAATCAGTGCATATTGACTGGTGCAATAAAAGAGTTAATTATAATGTATGCATAGTAACAAAATTTGATAAATACTGCTGTCATTCAGTATATAGAAACTTTGAGTTTCCCCACACTATACCACTCTGGTGGTTTCCGAAGTTATAGTCATCAATAGCTTCTACAACCCACCTATGTAGCTTTCCTCCATGGACTGATAGAGTGCCTGGGTTTCACTTACAACTCTTGTAATTAATTGTTGAATTTCTAATGCGCTAGCACATTACTCTCCCTAAAATTTTGCGGCATCCACTTGATAGCAGCCTTGGCATACTCTGCACTGAGTGCATCATGCGTGGACACATTTCCTGGATATGTGTAAGGAGTAATGTGATACTTAGGATGTCATAGGTCGGCATGGTGATGTACTATCACCGTAGCACCTCAAATTTTTTCTGACCAATATCAGCTGGTGTTTATTTTGGCAGTGTTTATATATCCCCAGGACTCCTGCACCTACATCCCATTATACAAGAATGTGACAATTGTAAGACATACTTGTGTAATATGGGAGCCACCAGAGAGTATTAAAATATCCAATTGTTTTGACAATTTTTATCTCCTGTCAAAATATGCAACATTTATTCGTTTAGTCATTTATGTCTTCATTCATTCATTCATCCAGTCATACAATATGCACATTCAATCCTATCAGAGTACTTGTAAACTTTATTTGTGTATTATAACACAGTGATAGCAGATGTGTTGGAACGGGTGTGGCCATAAAGCGAAAAGGATACAAAGTTTGAAATAAATTGTTGGCCAGCACAGCTAGGCTTTCACAATTGAGTCTCACTTATCACTTTTGGTAAACACTAACACAACCGTTGAGACCTTCCCATCCAGGCCTTTTGCCAATTTCAATTACTAGTCTAATTAGTGGGGGTAGTAAGTCATCTTGGTTGATGCCTGCTTGTCACAGCCATATGCAGCACAGTTGGTCTCACTTGAAAATCCATTGTCATGTAACTAGAGATATGTAGTGCTTTATCTACTGAAGCTGTTGTACTTTAGAACGGTATAGAAGACTAGATTTAAACTTAAGTATAGTGAGAAGGCGGCTTGCTAAACTGTAGATCTATCATAATTATCCCCGAGAGATTAAACTTTCACCTTTATGAAATAAGGTATCTCTCACATGAACTAAATGTTGCTTGACACAATTGGCACACATGCGAGGAGTCAGTGGTTCATCTAAATCATGAGTCAGTATGCATGACAAAGTCTCAAATTTATAATAGCGGATATCACTCTATGAAATCGACTAATCATCTTGGATAATTTGACCATAATGCTCCTCCACTCTAAAAAACTTTGTTAATGTTTAATATCTTTTGACACTCTGTCCTTTCGTACAATATCTTCATTGGATTTTTTTAACTCGAATGTTTGGTTGGCAACAGGAAAGACCTGGTGGCAATCCTCTTCTCCCTGGACAAACCTCACTCCACAAAGGCCAAGGTCCTTCACCACACCTCTGCTAGTGGTGGTCTCTTTGACTAGCCTCCATAGCTGGCTAGGAGAATAATTCTTGTGGTTGAGGATAGAGTATACTCTGAAGTGGGTTCTAACCATGTCTAGTTCATAATGTTGCCACATATTGAAACATGCTCTGCCTGTGAGGGAAGATGGGGACTTCACCATACTAACCAAATCTCTTTATTTTATCTCACTCTTTCTCCATTTTTATCTTTTTTTTTTGTCTGGTGTTCTGAAAGTTGACAGTTTTACCAGGGAGTAATTTAGCAGTGATGAGTAGTATCTAACTTGTGGTCTCCAAGGTAACGAAATTGCAACTTATCTTTATAATATACATAATCAACAAAAACATCATTCCCCACCCACTCACGATGTAAACTAAAATAAAACTTGAAAACTAGTTCATAGGAGAAGCTTGCATCTGATGGAGGTAAGTCAGTGTGTGTTCCAGGATGGGAGAGGGGGAGAGGGAGGGAAATTTAAAAAATAATAATGTTTAGTTTATCGTCAGTTTCTTTGTGTCTTGTCATGAGCAGCTGCTGGAATACTGAGTGTGTGTCAGGGAGACAGATGTCGTGAAGTTGTAGCCATCCATGTGTGACCTTGCAGTTCATCTGGTAGAATAGAGCACATTCCATGATAAGGCAACCATTGCTTCTATTTACACAGTGATGTTGGTTCATTTCTATTCCATTTACAATACTACCAATTCTGATGATTATGTTAATAGAAAATTCCCCAATCGAAGTAGGAACATAATTATAGTCTTGATTAATACCGAGAAAAACAACAACACATATTCATATCAAGCGCACACACATGAACACACATATGTACACACTGGCTGTTAAAAAGAGAAAAAGTTTGCTATTATTATAATTATTTCAGCCTAGAAAGACTGAATTATATAAACATATCTATAATGTATTACAGGTACATCCCTATCAATAATAACAATAATAATAAAAATAGTAATGATAATAGTAATAATAACAGGAAATAATAATAATGACAATAATAATAGTAATATAAAAAATAAACAATATACTATTATTAAAAATGTTATTATTGTAGTAATAATAATAATTATTATTATAGTTAATATTAATAGGAAATACTTCTCTTTTTAACAGCCAATATTTTTAATTATAACTTAACCCGACATTTTGACTTCTTGCCAAGTCTTCTTCAGGTCAAACTCTTTTGTGATAATAATAAGACAAAGTAAACAGCAAGATTTCTTGAGGGCATGCTTACTTTTTATTATATCTTGGTTTGGGTGATTTGCATGCAGCATGGACTACCAGCATCCTGGAAGCCGTAAACCTATGTCTCTGTTAAATGTGTTGTTGTCAGGTGTCATCTGAATATGTAGAGCTTCCCCCCATTAAATGGGAAGAATAAGAGTTGTAGACAGAGCCAGTAAGAATCATGAGTCAAGGAAGCTCTACACATACAGGTGACACCTGACAACAACAAGTTTAACAGAGACATAAGTTTAACAGAGACATAGGTTTAGAGCTTCTAGGATGCTGGTTGTCCATGCTGCGTGCAAATCACCCACCAGGATATAAGCATGTCCTCCAGAAATCTTACTGTTTACTTTGTGTTATTATATCACGATGGATAGTTCGGCCTCAGTTGACCCTTGAAGAGGACTTCGGCAAGAAGTCGAAACGTCGGGTTAAGTTATAATTAAAAATATTGGCTGTTAAAAAGAAAAAAATCCTATTACATGTATTATACATTTTTCAGCCAATAATAACTGAATCATTGTTAATATTGTTTTTGTTATTATTAGCTATATAATTGTTGTTATTATTGCCATTGTTATTATTGTCATTGTTATTATTGTTATATATATTAATTTGAATTGTATAGTTAACTGATTTCATTACATCTGCTTCTTCCAATGGTTAGTTCAAGGTTAGTGGCAGAGAGTTTCATTCAAATTAACAAGAGTGAGGTCTCGCTCAGCTTGACTCAGTGTTCATCTTCTGTTTGTGTAGGTCACCCTCAGGCAGTCTTTTCCTTTGAGGATTCTACCACTTACTGACACCAATATCTGATTAGTAGAAGGTGACGAGCATTTTACAAAATATGAAGGCGGTTCCTACGAAATATCAAGGCGTTTCCTAATGCACGTTTTCTTGACATTGCCGGCTAGAAGATTACCAGAGAGAGAGAGAATTAGTGCCATTTTCATAATTATTAACACTAATTATTCTCCCATAAGTTCAACTGAAACTTAATACCTATAAAACTAAGGAGAGGAAGTTAAATAATAAGGATCGTTAAATACTGCAAGTTACACTAAATGTTGTGTCATAGTAATAATATAGTATAAATTATTTTGTTTTGTTCATTTGGTGGGTGTATTTAGTCAAAGCATACTAAGCAATTGTCTAGTGAAGGAACTCCACTGGCGGTAGTTCCTGTGAGGTTAAATGAGTTAGTCACGACAAATTGCTCAATGGATGATTAGCCCCTTGTTCTGTTCATTATCTAGTCTCATTTCCTTGGCAAGTCCTACTGGTACAGAAAGATAAACTAGTTACACACCTGTTGTATCATACACACACACACACACACACATACAGTCCAGCATGGTTGAGAGAGGTATGCAGCAAATATAATATTTTAAAGTGTGGCTGATTTTAAATTGAATTTTCTTTATTAACATGTGTACTCATGAATAATTCTCTGTTTGGTACAGTGTCACAGTTTTGAATAGGTAAAGTGTCGTCACTTTTACAGCAGAGTGGTAGGTAAAACGTCTAGCTACTAAAAAGCGGGTGGAGTAAACAAAGGAAGGAAGGCGTAGGTTTCAAGTCCACAATCCTGGTAGAATAGAGAGATTAAAAAACAACCCTGGGACAGAGATCCAACTATCTTCAAACTTGGCTACTCTTCTCAGCACAAAGTGCCTCCACATTCATCCAACCATTTTTCTAAGTGCATTGAAAAAAGCCCAAGGCTTCTGAAAGGGATTCAAGGTTTGTTAGCTCTTTTTGAATGGTACACGTGAATCAATACAGGGTGACTGTACTTGAGCATGGGGGTGGGTAGGGAGCAGGCATGTAGCCAGGAGTTTACGCAGGGAGGTTCGGATTTCATAAAAATGCAAAAAAGCCACACCTACTTTTGTTTTCTTCTTTAAAAAGCGAAAAAGAAGGGGGGAAATATGCCAAAACTAATAATTTGTCTGACGCTATATGCGTTCTATTAATAAATTCATTGAACACTGCTGACTATCAGCAATAAGTGGTAAACAGCTAATGCTGTATCGTTCTTGTGTAACCAGGCTTCTAACCACTACCGTGAGCTGTACACAAACAGTGAACTCTTTAGAACTATAAGTTATCTAAATAAGTACATTATGGTACACCATAAAAAGAATAGTTGTAGCGTAGCTTGCTTAAATAAGGTGAATATATATATATAATATAGTCCAGCAGATAAGAAAAATTATTGTGACAGAGTGGACCAAAGCATGAAACTTGGTATGCAGGTTCGGTTTGGCATATATAACATTATCAGAAAGGGTGCCAAAAAAATTGTTTAAGTAAAACAAAATTTTTAAAGTGTGAAATTTTGATTAACAGTTAATTATGTAAAAGAGCTGAATATAAATTGTTTATTATAATGTATTGTGGTTTAACACTTTAATGTTAATAATTAGGAGTCACCTGATATTACAGGCAGCTAGACTATTTAATAGAACTAGCTACCCACCTGATAGCTATATCTGTTTAATTAGTGGCCCCTCCAGAATGGCTGCCACTAATTCTATAATGACTACACCTTCACACCTCCCAAGTACAATTCACATGTCACAGAAATTGTACAACACCAACTAACATTCCCAGGAGCTGTGCCCCACCACACAATGATCTCATGTTCTGTATCATCTGTTTATACAAAGTTCCTTGTTCAGTCACTCTCATTCAGTTCAGTAACCACTAAAAGGCTCCACAAGCTGAATTATTATGGTTTTATTCTACTGAAATAAATTCTGTATCAGGGTAGCTAGTTCTATTAAATAGTCTAGCTGCCTGTAATATCGCCGATGGGATGCTGTGAAGAGGGACACCAAGCCAATAACTTATACGCAGATAGAGGCCCAAGGAGGTGGAGTGGATCACATTTAGCCAATCTCCAGCGTGAGGCAAGCTAGAGCACACGAGCGGGTAGTGGGAGCAGAAACCAGCAACTGTTGGAAGGTAGCTTCATCAATGGCATGAGAGAGGGTCCTCTGATAGAGGGGAACATCTATGTCACAAGGTACCCGCCAGTCAGAGCGAGCGGCAGCAGAGCTAAGGCTGGTACTACCGATTCCTGAAGGATGCCGGGACTTGAGGAAAAGCCAAGGATCTGTTCAACCAGTGGCCCAGCCTGGAAGCAAGAGGCAAGGAAAGCAGCTGGAGCATGGAGAGAGGCACAGCGCAAGTTGAGGCCACCACGGCTACTTGGAAGAGTTGCCTTGAGCCAGGATCAGTCAGACATGGGTCCCCCTAGGATGGACTCCAGGGTTTTGCGAATGGCAAGGTCAAAAGCTGCAGTGAATTTATGGAGGTGACTGGGGGGGGGGGGGGGGGGGGCAGGCTCTCAAAATAAAAGATATCTTTGCTCAGCCCGGCACCGAGATACTAGAAGAGATGCTGAACAAACACCCCAAGGCTCCTCCTCCCACTTTGCCCCCAGGCCCACCCCCCTCTCCAACTTTACTCCTAGAGTCCATCATCCTCCGGAGTGTGAAATCATTTCCTCACGCCTCTGCAGCCGGTCCCTCAAGTCTTCGTTCTAGTCACCTTCGGGAAGCCATTTTGTGCCCTACTCCAGATCGTGCTGGCCAGATCCTCACCTCCCTCTCCTGGTTCGTTAACCCCCTTGCATCAGGTCGCGCCCCCCACATCTGTTCTCCCCCACCTTGGGACCACCCTGCTTGCTTGCCGGAAGAAAAGTGGAGGCCACCATCCCATCGCCGTTGGGGAAGTGCTTCGCCGGCTCACCTCTAAGTATCTATCATACTCTTCGCGCAGTACGGTCACTTCTACTCTCATTCCCCTCCAGCTTTGGGTGGGGGTTAAGGGTGGCTGTGAAGCAATAATCCACGCCACCTCCCACTTGCTCTCTTCCACGTCCAACAAACCTTGGGGCCTCTTCCTGGACTTTTCCAACGCTTTCAATTGCATCAGCCGAGAGGCCATGTTCAGGGAATTTCGGAACCGCATCCCTAACTTATTTGCATGGATGGAGTCTTGCTATTCCTGCCAGCCCATGCTCAATCTCGAAGAGTAATCTATCCGCAGCTGCTGTGGGAGGGCTAAGCAGGAATGGAGAAGGGTGCACTCGAGCTGAGCATCCTTTAAGTCACTCAGAGCATGAAGGGAGGTTTTAACCTTCTGGATCCTGTTGAAAAAGACATTTTCATAGAAGTCACAGGGTTTGACGGGCAGCCAAGGAGGGAAAAGCCGCGCCGGGTGATTGGGATATCAGGGAGTAAGGTTGAATGGCACAAGTCTGCCTTCTCTGGTACGAATAGGAGTGATTTACTCCGGTTCAGGAACAGGCCTAGAGAGGGACCTTCCCGCTTGACGAAAGCGAGGGCAGAGGCAAGAGCGTCTGGGGAGCCCAACAAAGTACCATCGTCGAGGTACCACACATTTAGCCTAAGGGGGTAGGTACTTCTGAATGTAGCTTCTCAATCAAGGAATGGAGAGTGAGAGTGAAGCCTAAAGGACCCAAGGGATCTCCTTGTACTCCGCAAGCTCTTCAGAAGTAAGGGCTTTAATAGCTTTGTTGTATAGACCTTCCTGAGTGGCTTGCCTAGCATGTCTAATGTTGAGAGAGGAGGAGGAAGAGCTGGATTTCTTGCCCCGTTTGGCAAGATAATTCCAGTGCACCACTGCCTCAGCCCATAAGGCAGCCGCCTCACCGTCGAACCATCTCTGCAGGCGGGTTTTCACTAGCTTGAGGATCTCTCTCCAGCGAAGTCTGTGCCCAGAAGCAGGGGAAGCCAAAACACACTTTACCAAGGCAAACAGGCCGGACCATCTTGAGAGGTCGTCAGGAGTGCTTACGATGGAGGAGAGGCAATTGCTAAGGGTTAGGGGCCATAAATC